>MTKZ01026710.1_pt1 | contig 18986 bp, 22 predicted proteins | sample 1042781 | NCBI WGS metagenome assembly MTKZ01 (sample SAMN06212207, study PRJNA360539) | anaerobic digester metagenome | biome: Wastewater treatment plant; material: sludge; isolation source: anaerobic digester fed with sludge from wastewater treatment plant | place: Denmark: WWTP Viborg ... | reverse complement strand
CCGGATTTTTGGGAACTTACGGATGGGGGCCTTTCTCAGGTCTAAATTTACAGGATTTGAAAGGAATAATGGCCCTAAGCTAAGTTTTTGTTGATTAGCCTGAACATTTCACTAAAGGTTGGTGAGAGTTAGCTCGACTTGCAAAGAAAGAGTATTAATGGTGTCATATTAAATGATCAATCAGGTGAAATTTAGATGGTGGAATGAATTAATATCATAGTAAAGTGAAAGTCTTTAAATTTATTTCAGTAGATGGATTCAAAAGTTTGCTGTTGTTCCAGTTTTAAAAAAAATGGAATGCTTCCGCATAGAGATTCCAGTTGTTGGATATATTCCCGAAACGTTCCTGATTTGAAATGATGATTAGCAATTGATTCTCTTTTAAAACTTTTGATATGAACAAAGTTGCAGGCATTATGAAAATCGGCATAGCATTGGCTGCGCATTCCGCCCGGTCCATGTTTGTACAAGGCATTGAAATAATGGTCTATTACTTTTTGTGCAGATTGTTGCCGGCCAGGCGGCACTGAGAAGGACATAACATACCGTACCATAAAGTCTGATTTTTGGTTTAGTACAGCCGGTATAAGTATGGCATGTACTATATTAAAAATGCTGCTTTAGCATTGGAGCTAAAGCAGCATTTTATGATGAACGGTGCAAATTCTTTATTACTGAATTAATTAGTGTTGAGAGTATCAACTTTTACCCTTTTGTTTGCAGGTTCTGCAGCTGTAAACATTTTTTTTACAAGTTCGCTATCATGCTGGTAAATATCATCTCTGAAGTTAAGTTGTCCTTCATTATCCACCCAAGCTGTGTAATATATAATAAATACAGGAACCGGATCTTTTAGTTTTACTCCTTTCTCAGTTGTCTGATTCATAGCTGATACAATTTTTTCTGTATTCCAGTCAGGATCATTCCGTAATAACCATTCCGCCATTTTTTGTGGTTCACTCAATCTTATACATCCATGACTAAAAGCTCTTTTATCCTGCCCGAATAAGCTTTTGGAAGGAGTATCATGACAATACATGTTGAAGCTATTGGGGAAAATGAATTTTACTTTGCCTAATGCATTACCTGGACCTGGCTTCTGACGAATATTACCACCAATTTTCTCCATGTTTTTATTGGCCAGGTAATTCGGATTTCTTGCTATTGCCGGCAAGATTTCATTCTTAATAATACTTTGCGGCACATTCCAGTAGGGGCTGAAGTATATCTGGTTGAGGTCGCCATTAAACATCATGGTGTTATTGCCAACTTTCCCTACCACTACTACCATGTCAAAGACAGTTTTATTCCCATCATACACATGGAGCATAAATTCAGGGAGATTTACAATTATAAGATTACCTACAGGCTTTTGTGGCAGCCACCGCATCCTATCCATGTTGAGAAGAATTTGTTTTAATCGTTCCGATGCAAAAACATTCATGTCTTTTATAAGAGAGGCTGTTATCACACCGTCTGGTTTATAGCCATGTCTTTTTTGAAATGTTTCTACAGCCAGTTCCAGTGTGTCTGTGAAAATGGCAGTACTATCATTGCCGGGCATATCCTGTGAAAGTTGTAATCTTTTTTTAATTGAAGGGATTGAAGCTTGTGTTTCTCCTTTCTTTATTGTTTTCGTAGTTGGGATGACAGGCCATCCTCCTGCCTTAGTGATGTCAAGATATAGTTGTAAGTTTTTTTTCAATCCAGCATACATATCGTTTACTTGTTCATAATATTTATCGTCGCTGTGCTTTTTGTTCAGTAACGAATCGGCCATAATGACGGGGTCTATTTTTTTAATGGGCACAAATTTTTCCTGTTCTTTTCTTTTTACATAACCTTTCTCGTAGGTGCTGTTTATAAAGCGGATAAAATGTTCTGTGAATCCAAATTCTGTATTCAGGATCATTGTGTCTTTGGTAGTAGCCGACATTTTTTCCATATTCAGGTATTTCTCAGCCTGTTTATAAAAAACCGAGTTGACAAGGCTTGTGTCCTTAAGATGGGTTACTGCATAGTCGTATTGGTTCCAGAAAAACCTGCTTTGTTCAGTTAAGCCTTTAGTCGAGAACCAGGCATATTGATAGTTTCTCGCATTATAAAAACTACGGATCCGGCCTGCAATTTTTTTGTCTGATAGTTGCCGGTTAGCAATGTAGCTTTCCATGGCCAGGCTATCCAGAAACATGTCATTGTAGGCGTTCTCACTGGTTACACTAAAATCCCTGTCAGTTACTTTTTTTGCCGGTACTGTCACATCAACCATGGCATCTACATCTTCCATTTCCGGGTCTTTTGTTGAAACTTCCTTTTCTTTTTTTGTAGTATTACAGCCGGTAAATAGAATAATTGATGCAATAATGCAGAGAATATTCATTTTTTTCATATCAGCTTTTATGTTTTTATTATCACAAAGTAAAATACAATTTGTATAAGAATTGAGTAATTGGTTTACCATTTTTTTTACAATGCAGGGGAGGAGTTGGCTAAAACAATGACCGCATTATCTGAAAATTACCCGGGTCTAATAATAGTCTGCAGGGTTTACCATTTTCATCATACCCGATATAAGTGGCATAACAGGGATTAAAAAATGTTGAAACTGCTGCCAGGTTATGTTTGTCGAAGGAATGGATAAATGCTTTATTTGTCTTTTTCTGAAACTTGTTCACAAATACTTCACCCCATTCAAGGTGAGATTTTTTTATAAAATCTTTATTTGCAATAGAATCCACTATCACCGTTGATTGCATGCCCATATCACCCATAAAAACACACCTGATACGGCTGATACTATCAGAAGGTTCTCTGAAGTAATCTCCAGGCTTTAGTGCATAAGCCCATCTTTTTACTGGTTTGTTTGAAAATAAAACTCTGGTATAGGCCACATATTCATATTCACCCGGTTCGCCTTTAACAATGGACAATTGGACCGGAAATTCACCTTTGGGAAATGTTTCAGTAAAAGGAAATATGTGATGCATATCACTGGCATCGCAAGCTATCAGTCTTCCGCTTTCTACTTTTAATTTTCCAAGCTCTATAGTATAAAACCGGGCATAAAGCGTAGGCTCTTCAAAATTCGGGTCATTCAGGAAGGCATTTTCAAAAACTAATGGTCTTGCCGTGGCCGTTGGTATAGTATCATGCACACTCGCCAGGGAAAATAATGGTTTTGAAAAAACAGTAAGGGATATAGCAAAGACAAATAGAAAAAAGCTGATTTTTTTCATTTTAGTATAATATTTCATAAAGGTAAGGAAGCATTATTATTAGCCCAGCCTGCTACCCGTAAGTTAACGTGGAAATGGATGATTACAAGTTTGGATTTGAAAATCAGTTTATTTGCCTCATCAGCCGATATTTTTCCCATTCCATTAATTGATGGTAAATGCTCCGAAATATCCATGATGCGTAATGGATACGGGAATAGCCAATTGTTCTCTTTTAATATGAATGAACGGGATGCCGTTTGTATTCTTTTTTATAGAAAGTTGTTTTATTCCCTGCTGGGTAATAGCTGCATAATTATTGATTATTTTTTGATACATTAACTCTTGCTGCTTTTTATAGTCGTCAGTAATATAACTAAAAAGAAATTCAACGAGAGGTGCAGTATCAGACGTAGCACATTTTGCTGAAGTATAAATATAAGCATCTGTGATTTGGCTTGTAGTATGAAAAGCTCTTTCATTAATTGTTGCAGTACCGATACAGCCCGGCAGCAGTATGCAACTGATATTTTTGGGGGCAAAAAATCGTCCGCCAAATTGCCGGGTATATGCTTTGTAGACACTTTCTTTTATACTCCATAATGTCCAGACCATTTTTTCTGGTTCAACAGATTCTTTGATATAACTACATTCCCGTGAGGTGAAAATTTTTTGCAGGAAACCTGTCCGCCGCCAGTTACTTTCCTGAGCTGCGGCTTTTATATCTATAATATCATTACCCCTCACTTTCCACTTAGTTTAGCTGTTATTATTTCCATGGCTGCTTTTACGGTGAGCATTTTCTCCATCGATTCGTTATCAATAATAATGTCATACGCCGTTTCTATGTCTAAAATAACATCTACCAGGTTAGCAGAATTTATTTTAAGGTCAGTTAGAAAATCAGTTTCTTCTGTCAGGGCCGCCAAGCCTTCTTCATTCCGTACATAGGGTTTTACTATTTCCTTAAGTGACGTTATTAATTGTTCTTTATTCATAAGGTATATTTTCTGAAAATGATACAGGCATTTACATCCCCAAAACCAAAACTGGCTTTGGCAATAGTTTGCAACTTATCGTTGATGATGATTTTTTGTGGTATTTTATCAGTCGAAATTATGGAGGCAATCTCAGGATGTACATCTTCACAGTTAATGGAAGGGAAAATAAAACCTTCATTCAACCCTAATATGGCAGCAACACTTTCAATGGTTCCGGCAGCACCCAGGCAATGCCCAATCATTGATTTCAGCGAATGTATGTATGGAAAATTCTCGCCTTTTCTATTAAGAGCGGTAGCCCAGTTTTTCACTTCTGTTGCATCTTTTATAGTAGCGGTTAAATGTCCATTGATAAGATCTATTTCATTGGCATTAATACCTGCATTTTCAATTGCCTGTTGGATGCAACGTTGTACGGCAAAAGAGTTAGGGGCCGTCATACTTCTATCCCCCCGCTGACCACCTGCGTTAATCGCACCACCAAGCACTTCTCCATAAATTTTTGCATTTCTATCCAGGGCACTTGATAGGGACTCCAGCAATAATGCACCGGCGCCGCTCCCTGGAACAAATCCGCTGGCCGTTACACTCATTGGACGAGAAGCTTTCTCTGGTGATTCGTTATGTTTATAAGTAATGACCCGTAATGCATCAAAACCGCCCCAGAGGTAAGGCCCATGATCGCTGCAACTACCAACCAACATTCTTCTTGCTTTTCCTGATTGTATCCGTTCAAAGCCCATCAATATTGCTTCTGTTCCAGTACTGCAGGCAGAGGAGTTTGTAGTTACCAAATTTCCCAGTCCAAGGATACCACCTAAGTAAGCACTAATACCACTGGCCATTGTTTGCAATACCGCGGTGCTGCCCAGTGTTCTTACATTGCCAGCATCTAATTTATAAATAGCTTCTCTGAACTTGTCTACACCCGAAACAGCCGTACCAAAAACTGTTCCACTATCCCAATCAGGCGTAGTGGTAGTATTGATTGACAGGCCTGCATCTTTCCAGGCATCCATACCGGCAATACAGCCATAAAGAATACCAGAGCTATTGAAATTTTTCAATTGAAGTGGTGTGAGATACTGTTGTTTTAATTCTTCCGGTACTACAGGGATGCCTCCAATACGACAGGAAAAATTCAAATCTTCAAGTTCTTTGCAATAGCGGATACCGGATACACCATTCTTTATAGCGGTTGTAAAATTGTCAATACCAACGCCATTGGGTGCTGCCACTCCAAGCCCTGTAATAACTACCCGGTTCATTATTTCCTGTTTTTTATAAATCCTGCTATGGTTCCGCTGCAAATAAGTTTGCCTTCACTGTTTCTCATCTCTACTTTACATTTTAGTTTGCTAAAACGGAAATATTCCTTTTGGGAGGTGACTGTTACTTTTTCACCGGGAAAGACCGGTGCAAAAAAAGTAGTTTCATAAGAAGTCAATGCAATATCAGGCAGACCTTTTATTACTATTTCTTCCCGTAGCAGATATATACCTAAACAAACGGCACCAATTTGTCCCATTGTTTCTGTCAGTATGACTCCGGGGGTGATGGGGGAGTTTTTAAAATGCCCCTCATAAAAAAATTCGGAGGGCTTAAACGTATAACTGCCCGTCGCTCCGTTTTCTGTGACTTCTTCGAGTTCGTCTACAAAAAGAAAGGGCGGTGTATAAGGCAATAATGCTACAATTTCTTTTAATGTCATAATTTAATTGATATGTTCTCCACCGTCTGCAATAATAATACTTCCATTGATCCAGGCGGCTTCATCTTTACATAAAAGATATACAACATTTGCGACATCTTCAGGAGTTGTAAGTCGTTTGGAAGGATTGCGGAGAAGTGTATGTTCTTTAATTTTTTCATGACCGGGAATCATCCTGAAAGATGATGTATCTGTAACACCAGCCTGTATGCAATTGGCTTTTATTCCTTGTGGGGCAAATTCCAATGCAATATTCCTGGTGATAGCTTCCAGTGCAGCTTTTGCGGCAGATACTGCGGCATAATTTTTAATTGCTTTTGTATTCCCTTCACTGGTAAAACTTATAACCCTTGCATCGTCTGCAAACAGCTTTTGTTCAAAAATAATTTTTGTCCAATCATATAAACTAAAGGCCATTGCATCAGCCGTCAGGTGAAAATCATCATTGTTTAAAATAGCATCTCCTTCTGCAAGCATTGGTTTTAAATTCCCTTTTGCAATACTGTGAATGAGTGTCCTGATTTTTCCCTGTTCCCCCAATTGTTGACGAATAGTGGTAACAATCAGTTCCCTTTTGTTTGCTTGCAGCGCATCTTCATTAATCGTTAATACATCAACACCACAAGTCTTTATTACATCAAAATCTTTTTCAATTGCGGCTAAATCCGATTTTCTGTTTCGGTATACTATAATAATATTACAGCCATGCTTTGCCAGCTTTATTGCAGCAGCTAATCCTAATCCGGAAGAGCCTCCCAGAATAAGTGCCCAATAATTTTTATCGCTAAACTCTTTTACCATTCCAATAAAATGCTTTGTGCAGAAAAACCCGGGCCAAAACTAAGCATCAGCCCTTTATCACCCGCAGGAATTTTCTTTTCTAAAAACCGTTCGAGTACATACAAAACGGTAACACTTGACATATTGCCAAATTGTTTCAGTATTTCACGGGTATCGTCGATATTCTTTCCTAAAGACCCGAATAATTCTTCCACAGTTTGTATAATTTTTCTTCCACCGGGATGAAAAATCAAGTGATTGATTTCTTCTATGCTGGAATGATTCCTCTCAAGAAAAGGGTGAACGATTTTTGGAAAATGTTCTGCAATTGTTTCCGGAACTGTTTCATCCAGTATCATCTGCAGGCCGGTATCTGTAACTTTAAATCCCATCATCTGCTCAGCATTATAAAAATGATACATTTCTCCGGCAATAATCGAAGGGCCCTCATCTTCCGGGCAAGAGGAGAGGAGTACCGTGGCGGCACCATCACCAAATATGGCTGCACTTACAATATTCGCCATAGAAAAATCAGTCAGCTGAAATGTGGCGGTAGGAGATTCCACAGCAACAACAGCCGCTCTTTTACCAGGATTCGCTTGCAGAAAATTTTTTGCATAAATCATCCCGGAGATTCCGGCGGCGCAACCCATTTATGTTACAGGTAGTCGTACAATATCCTGTTTCATTTTTAGACTGTTAATGAGATAAGCATCAACAGAGGGTATCATGATACCCGTACAGCTCACTGTTATGATATAATCAATGTCTTGTGCTTCCCAATTTGCTCTGACCAAAGCTTTTTGGAGGGATAATTCTGCCAGCTTTGTACATTCCCGTATGTATATCGTATTCTTCTTTTCAAATGTAGTGGCCATGAATACTTCATCCGGCTCCATGATAGAGTACCGCTTATCTACGCCTGCATTTCCGAAAATTTTTAATGCCTTCCGGATAAACCGCTCATCCTGCCCTGCAAGCCATAATTCAACATACGGCAAAATGTCTGCAGTAAGCCGGGAGTACGGGGGCAATTGTTTGGCAACCGCTTTTATTTTTACACTCATTTTTTTTGTATTATCCATTGATAACGGAATGCCCATTTCCAGCCCACGGTGCTCACCGTGTTTTGTAATTTCTTCCCCATGTTAATAATTTCATTTTTTTTAAATGCCCTCAACACAGAGATTGCCCCATCTTTTCGAATCATCGGATTTGAAATAAAGAAAGAAATCAGTTTAAACAAGTAAAAAGCTCTCTTACTCCGGTGGAGATCGTTTATAATTACACCCTTATTTGCATTTTGAGTAATTACTTTCAGCAAATTATCAATTTCTTCATTTTTGAAATGGTGAAGAAACAAGGTTGCAAGAGCTATGTCATAGTTTAACGAGGAAAATTCTTTCGCCAGTACATCCATTCGTGTAAAAGTAATCTCCGGGTAATTGGTTGATAGTTTCCCGGCATAATTTACTGTATACTCGTTAGCGTCTATGCCCGTTAATTTAAAAATATAGTTATGCTTCCTACCAAAATCAGCTACTCTGCGCAGCATATCTCCACCGCCACAGCCCAAATCAATAATTGAAATGGTGGCACCTGGCGGTTCATTTTTCAGCAGGTATTCTAGCCCCTCAATAGTTACTTTGTTACCACCTAAAAGCCTGTTAATGGTATCCAGTTTATCTAATGAATCCCGTAACATTTCTCCCTCCATCTGGAAATTATCCATTAATTCATCTTCAGTGCTCCTGGTAGCAGTATTGATAAACATTTTTATATTTTATTATCCAAAGAAATGAAAAACTTGATGCTGATTATCTCAAATTATTTCTCAAAAAATAGTAAATACTATTAGTGGTAAATAATTACAAGCTAATTGGAGGGTTTGGGTCATACATTTTATATTCTATTTCCTCAAACCAGGTAATTTTTTCCCCGGCTTTATCATGTATTAAATTTATCCATACAAGCCAAAGAGTATCGATTTTTTATTTTTTATAAATGCTATTTTACTTTAGGGCTGAATGATTTCACCACACTTTTTTGATTAAATATCCGGCAACTCTGTAGCAGGCGGTTTCTCATGCGGGGATTACGTTTATTGGTTTGCCATGTGTTTGCCGTATAATAGCTGGTAATATTCCCGGAATATGTGTAATACCGTACATCACTATCTGTGCCAGATTGTCTTTACCAAAAAATGATTGTAAAACCCGTCCGGTTGCAATTCTCCTTTTAAATTCCTTATTCCATTTTATTGAATATATTGTTTCCAGTTCAGTTCTTGATTTTATTTCTTTGTTGAAATATTTTATAATAAGCTCTGATGCGATTTTAGCACTGTGAATTGCGATAGCCATACCGTTACCCGAAAGAGGGTGAATCATACCAGCTGCATCACCGCACATTAATATATGTTCTTGTACAGGAGATTTATTCAAAAATGAGATCTGGCTGATGGTTAAGGGTTGTTCGAATACAGGGACGGAATTTTCGAAAATTGATTTTAAATGTTTGTTTTTGTATAATACCTCCTGTTTATAAGTTTCTATATTCTTATGCTGTTGAAAAGTTTTGTAGTTGGCTAGAAAGCAAACATTGATATTCCCATTTTCCACCTGGGACACACCACAATAACCACCTTTGAAATTGTGCAGGGCTACCAGGTCTTCAGGAAAGTCTCCCTTAAGATGTGTTTTTACTCCGATAAATGGGGATTTGCTTTTAATAAAACTCCTGCCGAGGTTTATATCAAGTTTACTCCTTTTACCATAGGCCCCTATAACAATTTTAGCGGTCATTACTTTTCCTTCGTTTGTAGTTACCCGGAAAAGGTCATTGGTAAAAATTACCTCAGTAACAGCGTCCTGTATAATAGTACAATTATTTTGCAGAGACTTTTGAAATAGAAAATGATCCAAAGTATAGCGGCTGATTCCAAATCCTCCTGATGGAAGTTTGGTTTCAATCGTTTTTCCACGGGCAGTGCTAATTAATAGACGGTCAATTTTTTTTGCGCCCAATGACATAGGGTCTGCATCAAGATGCTGAAGATAGGGCAACACTTCATTGGAAATGAATTCGCCACAAACTTTATGTTTTGGGTACTCATTTTTTTCTACGAGAATAACCGATAGACCTGCCCTGGATAAATGTATCGCATTGATAAGACCCGCTAAACCTCCGCCAATAATTAATATATCTGTTTCTTTAATCAAAATATTGATTTACACGTTTCTCAATGCTGGTAGATTTTCTTTTTTAATACACTGGCTGCCTGGGTATAACCACCATCGGAGCCATCTATAAAGTGAATATGATGTTCGTCCATTCCCCGCACATAACATGACATCACGGATTCTTTGCTTACATGAAGCCCATAGTTAATATAGCCATCTCTTTCAAGTTCATTTAAAGCCGCATCAAGCTCTTTTCGTTGTAGTTGAGTGCCGGATATTACAGTATTGATTTTACCGTCAATTACCAATGTGTCGGACATATCTACTAATTGGGCCAGGTATCTCTTTCCGGGTTTAGTTCTGAAGTATAAAGAGCCAAGCAAAGTGGTAAACCAGGTACGTAAAAGATACATAGGTTTATAACTGCCCATTCTTACCTGCATCTCACGGCCAATTTTTTTCAACGTCCCTTTCAGTTTCAATTTTGAAACAGTGATGGGTTGTCTTTTTTGATGGTTGCCATAAATTTTGTCAATGTGATCAATCACCTTTTTAAAAACTTCAGCTTGGTTTACCTGCTCACGGCAAACTACCAGGAGGCTTACCACTTCATCATAATTTTCCGGGGGTTTTATTTTATCCCAGCGGCACTGCATACCACTCATATCAAGTTCATCGTCTGTCAGTGTTGGAGGCGTAAGCAAGTACGCTTCTCCTTTTATAATTCTTTCTGCATAAGAAAGACCATTACCTAATAAAACTGGAATTGAAAATAAGTCTGACGTTCTGAGTTTACTTATGTTTAAGGAATGTCCTTCTGCATAAATTTTTTCTACCGGTACATGCCCGACCCTCAGCATTATTCCGAAATTAACTTCTGTATTTTGCTGATGCTTTATCAGGGCTTTCATTACAGCGTCGAGTATTATCGGCGGAACAATAAAAGTGGCACCATCTCCGCCAAAGAAAAATGGTATGGTAAGATTTTCCTTGTAAGCAATGTTTTATACGGCAACGATACTTCCCGTTGCTACAAGATTCACTGTTTCATGTAACCCATTCTCTACCGCAACGGTTGATTTTTTTACATCGGTAATCAAAACATGCCAGCTAGACGGGATTTTGAAGAAAAGATGTTCCTCCGTTAGCAGGTCACTGAGAGATAGTTGGTTAACCGGCAGGCGGGTATAGAACAAATCGTTATTGCTGGATGTCATATTCTGTTGCCCTGAATTAGATACGAAAGGTAAGTTTTTTCAGTTTGCGGTAAATGCAAGGACTTTTTTTACCAGTAGTAAAACACAACAACCGGCAAAATTTCTGTTGGCTGCAGAAATCTTGCCGGTGCTATTAAAAAAAGAATTGCTTAGAGAACGATTACGCTGTTGGCACCGCCGTACATATTTGGTTGTTGGCTGTCAGCTTCGGGTTCATTTACCCACTCAGTTTCATTCACCAGGTATTTAAACTCATGCCTTGATTCTTTGGGCAGGTTTACATCAGCACTGAAAGTTCCATCTTTTTTCTTGCTCATGATGATGGATTTTTCCCAGTCGCTGTTCAGGCCGAGTATTTCAATTGTTTCAGCATTTTCCACTTTGAAAGAGAATTTTACTTTGCAGTAGTCTTTTGTCTTGAAGTAAGTTTTTTGTACCATTTGCTTTTTTTAGTTGGTTTAGAGCTTTATAAATGCTTATTTATCAGCAAACAGCAATCGTTATAGGGTTTATAAACCCTGCTCTTAATACGGCAAATGTAATAAAGTAACCCCTATTTTCCGTTTTTCCCTATCCCATATTGCAATTTTCCCGGAAGGCATGCGTTGTAAAGATGTCCAATCCTTTTAAAACCAATATCCGTCTGTATGAACCATCCATTCTACAACGACCAGGCATACATTGCCGAATCGTTTCACCTCGTTGATGATTTTACTGAGCAAACTGCCCGGTTAGCTTTTTTTAAGATCAATTCTTATAAGCTTTCCCTTATTAAATCATCATTTATTAAAAGCCGGGAAGATTTAAAGACCAACATTAAAAGTAGTTTGCTGAACTATACCAGTGGTGGCATAATACTCGCTGAACTAGGTTTTTTCAGTAGCGAGGTAGACAATTAATTTCAGTAGTTAGGATCGGACTGTGGGAGATATGTACGCAACAGTTCAACAATAACAAAGTATTTAAGGCCGCAGTTAGACTTTAAACGTATCTTACACTATCAGTATTCAATTATAGTGATCTTGTGTTAATGATTTTAATCCTCCTTTTTTTCGTAGCCCATTGGTATTTATCGCTTTTCTCACAAACTTTTCTTCATCACCGTTATGCTTCTCATGCTGCCTTTACCATGAGTAAATTCTGGGAACGGGTTTTTTACCTGTTCGCCTACGTTACACAAGGTTCATCGTACCTCAGTCCGAGGGTATATGCTATAATANNGGTATATGCTATAATGCACCGCATGCATCACGCCTATACAGATACCGATAAAGACCCGCATTCTCCTAAATATGATAAAAATCTTTTTATAATGATGTGGAGGGCCCGTTTAATGACGTCCGCCATTTTTAATAATAAGTTTGACACCGAACAGCGTTTCCTCAAGAACCTGCCCGATTGGCCTGCATTGGATAGAATAGGCCATTCTATTTGGTCCCGCCTAGCATGGATTGCGGTTTATATATTATTCTATGTTCAGTTTGCGCCTTCTGCATGGTGGTATCTTTTATTACCTATTCATATATTGATGATGCCGGTTCAGGGAATGATCATCAACTGGTTTGCTCATAAATATGGCTCTGTCAATTTTAAGATGAAGAATACATCTACAAATTTATTTAAGCTGGATATTTTTATGATGGGAGAGGCTTACCACAACAATCATCATAAAAGTCCTTCCAATACTAATTTCGGTTTTCGCTGGCATGAACTAGATCCTACTTATGCCATTATCAGGGTTTTCAGTTTGCTGAAAATTGTGCGGATTAATAAGCAGGAATTAAGGGTTATAGCGATACCAATAGCTGAAGAAGTAGACGCAGCAGTACCGGCTGAAATACTTTAATAAGTAAACAAAAAAAGAGTCTGAAACAGACTCTTTTAATACTTTCTTTTTATTACTACCATCTCTTATTATCAGCTTTTGGCTTTTCTTTGGCTACGGAGACAGACAAAGATCTGCCTTCAATTTCTTTGCCATTAAGCCCTTTGATAGCTTCTTTACCTTCATCATCAGTTCCCATTTCAACAAAGCCAAACCCACGGCTGCGGCCTGTTTCCCTGTCTGTAATAACTTTAGCTGAAGATACAGCACCAAATTGCTCAAATAATTTTCTTAAGTCATCATCAGCAGTGTGAAAACTTAAATTAGATACGTACATGTTCATAAAATAATAATTTAAAATAAAACAATAGAAATACCTGTGCAAAAGGACTGGCAGCAAAGAGTAGAGAGAAGATTAACTGTTACTGAAAATAAAAGTAAGAATTGATGCAAATCAGGACTAAATGTTGGTAGAACCTATGCTCACATGTGAAGGTAGTTGATTAAAACGGGAGTGAGGGTGTTAATATTGAATCTATATACCGTTGTTTATACTATCCATCGATATGCGCCAATATTGCGATTTTTACTCTTAAAAATAAATTTCTTTAATAATTTCATGCCAATTTAATGGGGCAATGAAACTAAATCCGGCAGCAGGCTATAAAATGCGACAGGTAATGTCGATTACCATACTGTGGATCATTATTGGAGTGCTTGTTGAACTTTTCTATGCTGTTAGCTTTAATCCTGTTACAAGACAGTTTTTTCTGTATTTTACTTTTGGCGATAACGCATTACAGCATCTTATGATCACCGCCATCGGCCCATTGGCAGGTGGCATACTTGCTGGTTCTTTTATTGTATTCTACCAACGAGAGAAACTGAAAGGCAAGACCTATGGGCGGAAAATTTTGATTCATTCATTTCTCTACTCGATTTTTGTCAGCGTTTGTATATTGATTGTTGGGACGCTTGGAGCCATATTTGATAAGTCTGATGCGGATTTCTGGCAAAAATTTGATACTGCCGTTTTTAACCTGCGGGTATTTCGATTGCTTATCACCTGGTATTTTATTGTTATCGGCACTATCTTCTTGCTGGATGTAAGTGAAAAATATGGACGGGGTACACTGAAAAAATTATTATTGGGGAAGTACCATGTTCCAAGGCAGGAAGACAGGATATTTATGTTTCTTGATTTGAAATCCTCAACGACCATAGCAGAAAAAATAGGTGATGTAGAATACTTCCTGATGCTGAAGCATTTTTTTCGTCTGGCTACTGAACCGGTATTAAGTTGTAATGGAGAAATTTACCAATACGTAGGAGATGAAATCATCATTTCATGGGAACGTAAAGAAGGATTAAAAAACGCTAACTGCCTGAAGTGCTTTATGCTGATACGGGAAGCGGTAGAGAAGGACAGTGGTTATTTCATGGATCATTTTAAAACTGTACCCGACTTTAAAGCCGCCATTCATGCGGGTGTTGTTACCACGGGGGAGATTGGAATAATAAAAAAGGAGATTGTTTACAGTGGAGATATTTTGAACACTACAGCACGGATTATGTCATTATGTAATCAGTATGCAGCATCACTGCTCATATCGGAAATTATTTATTCTGAGCTCAAAGACACGGAAGGATACAAGTTTACTTATCTTGATAGTCCGGAACTGCGTGGTAAAACTATAAAGATGTCAGTGTATAGTGTTGCCAGGTATTTATAAGAGTCTTTGGTGTTATGGGATTTCTACAAATTAATTCTTACAAAGTTTATTGACTGAAGTGCTTTTATACGGAACATCAAAAAATTGAAAAAGGGCCCGTCTCCAAACTATCTCTTTTTTGCCCAGTGAAATAATTTCCTGCAGATACAGGCATTTTTTACGGTAGTCTGCGTTTTGAAGTATGAAATGAAAAGCTAATTGCTTAACTGTTTTTGACGATAAAATACCTGTCATACAATTGGTTTGTTAGTAGCAGGTAAAAATTGTGCCAGTTCCTTTATTGGTGGATAATTAATTAGTTGTTTTGACAAAAAGTATTCTACTTGTAAGACAAAGGCATGACCACATTTATTTTTTATCAGCTAACCATGCGATTAACTCTTTCTTTATGGCTTCGCCAATAATTTTTTGATTGGCCGGATTTTGCAAAAAATCCCTGCTGGCAGCATTATCACCAATCTCAAGTAGTACACGATAAGGCGCTTTGTTTATGTTTTCATCAAGACTGTAAAAGCTTAGTTTACCTGAGCTGTTGCAGCGATAGTCATTTCTGCCCGTTGTGCTATCCAATAATACTCCCCTGTTTTCTAAATTAGTAGCAGTGCTAATCGCTTTTATTAACCGGCCTGCCAGTTCCCGGTTAGCCGTTTCATACTTATCTCCATAATGGATATAGCCCCATACGGCATGGCGCCTGGTACCACCATTATTGTGTATTGAAATAAAAACCTCCGGATGTTTCTTATTCGATTTTTTTAATTCATATGCATAACCAGAAATCTTTCCGTCAATCACTGCAGAGGTGTGCAGTATTTTGGTATTGCTCCCGGAGTCGGCATGATGATATTGTTTATTCCCCAGGCTCCACACTTTATATTCTTTTAGAGATGGTGCAGCGGCCGTCGCAGCTTCCACAATACCGTTGCAGGTTGCAGCTTCGCTGAAGTCTTTACCGGTGTCGGTCTGGTGAGAGGGTTGCCAGACGATTTTTTGTTTGCTTGTTCCTTCAGCCGAAAAACGATTGCAAGACTGTACAAGCAGGAAAAGAATCAGCAGGGATAAAAATTGTTGTTTCATACAAATGGGCCTCCTTTGAGTAGGTAAACATAATGCAGCAGGACAAAAAAATGAATACTGCCGCTTTTTTGGTGAGTCAAATCAGCCCTTTTTGCTTTGGTCAATGATGCTGGTGGTGGAAAATCCATCAAGGATTGGATTAATGACNNGTTCTACTGTATAATCACCACCTTTAACCAATACATCAGGCATGATAATCTTTATTAACTCCAATGGTGTATCTTCTTCAAACAGCACTACGCCATCGGTCATTATTAAAGAAGCCAGAATAAGTGCTCTTGCTTCTTCATTATTAATTGGCCGGTTATCTCCTTTGAGCCTTTTAACAGAACTGTCAGAATTTACACCAACAATCAAATAATCAGCTTCACTTGCGGCCTGGCTAAGTGAATAAATATGGCCTTTGTGCAGTATATCAAATACACCATTGGTGAAAGCAATTTTCTTTCCTTGCATTCTCCACTGCGCCACCCGCTGTTGCAGTTGTTCCTTTTTCAAAATCTTTTGAGTGATAAGGTCAGTTCTCTTCACGGAGTTTTCTTTTATTATAGTAAGGAATAGCTACAAAGCTAATTAAACCTCCGATGAGAATAACGGCCGTTTGGGCCAGCCATAGTATCCATCCAAATGCAAGGGCAATGCCCTTTTCTAATCCGTAGACCTGCATCGTTTTTTGTAATAAATAGGCATAGGCTCCAATACCACCCGGCGTTGCTATCATGCCAATACTTCCTGCCGATAAGACAGTAAAGGCCTCATTGATTCCGTAATGTTGCGTTTCCTTCAATGCCATGAAGCCAATATAGCCTCCCCCCAGGTATAAAGCCCACATACTAAAAGTGAGAAAAATAAAAGACCATCTTTTTTTGAGATGCTGTATTGTGCTAAGTCCCTGCCAGACACTACGGCCTATTTTTTTAAATAGCAACAGCAGGTCGCTAAAGTTCTTTTTGTTTTTTATCATCCAGATGGCAAGGATACTGATGATAATAGCTGCGATAATAATCAATACCAGCGAGGAAGAAATAGTTTTATGGGTGTCGTCCTTTTTTGAATTGAAAATAGTATCGATAAGCTGAGCATAAATGTCTGGTTGTATAGCCAACGTTATACCAAATACTAATAAAAGGGTCATGGCATCAATTACCCGTTCAAGAATGATGGTGCCTATTAATTTATCGGCAGGTACTTTTTCATACCANNGGTTAGCCAGGTAGCCTATAAAAACAGCAAACAAAGTATTTGTTGTAGAGGGTTTATACCCCAAAGGTTCTATTAATAATTTCCAACGAATTGCTCTTATCAGGTGGCTTAAAAAAAGCATTCCAAAAACAGGGATTAAAAGCCAATACCTGGCTGTTTCCAACGCTATTTTTATCTGCGACTTGTCATCCGCCGTCAGGTCTTTTACAGACCACCAAACTAAAAAAATGCCCAATCCTAAAAAGAAACTGTATTGTAATATGGAGCGGATTCGTTTGTTCATTGTTCCCGAAAGTAAAACGATGTATGTGAATGACAAATTAATTTAAAAGCATGTTATCAATCAGACGGACCTCATTCATGAATGCGGCGATAAGTGCCACCGCTTTTTCTTTTTCATCCCAGGTAGTGATGGGGGAGAGATGTTTTGCTTCAGCTATTTCCACATAATCAACCCGGAGCCCCGCTTCTTCAAGCATTGATTGTGTTTGTTTTTTTATATCATTAACGGACTGCTTTCCGGTATGTTCCTTTATATAAGATAGGCACCTATAAATGATAGCAGCAAGTTTTCTTTCGTCTTCATTTAGTCGCATATTTCTGCTGCTCATGGCGAGTCCATCCTTTTCCCGGAGGGTGGGGCAAATGTTTACCTTGATTGTATCCTGCTGATTTATGAGCTCGACCAATTTAGAAATGACCATGCATTGTTGGTAATCTTTCTGGCCCAGGTATAGATTATCAGGCTGCACTATGTCCAGAAGACGATGAACTACCATGCACACTCCCTGGAAGTGGCCCGGCCGAAATTTTCCTTCTAATATTGTTTCTATATACCCCAGTTCGTATTGCATTTCAGGTTTAATCCCTTCCGGGTACATTTCTTTTACGGAAGGCAAGAAAAGGACATTACAGCCAGCAGCTTCCAGCATCTCAATATCCTTTTCAATGGTGATGGGGTATTTTTCAAAATCTTTAAGGTCATTAAATTGGGTCGGATTCACAAATATGCTTGAAATGGTTACTTGGTTTTCTTTTGAAGCGGCATCTATTAAAGAAATATGCCCTGCATGCAATGCCCCCATGGTCGGTACAAAAGCTATACTATTTCCCTTTTTTGATTGAGCATCAACCCATTTACGCAGGTCTGTTGCTTTTTTAAATAAGATCATATTCCTAACCGGTTAATGTCTAAGTTGCTGATGAACATCTCAATTCGCTGTAAAATAACTACCTTTGCCCGCCTTTACCAAGGCAATAATTTAAACAGGAGCCCATGTCAGCAAAGAAAAGAGTTTTATTTATAGCTAACGAGATGTCGCCCTACCTGGAGTTGACAGAGTTTTCTGAGATTGTAAACAAGCTGGCCATCAAAGCCAATGATAATAACCTGGAAGTTCGTTGCATCATGCCCCGATTTGGCATTATCAATGAACGTCGCCACCGTTTGCATGAAGTAGTCAGGCTTTCAGGAATTAATGTTTCTGTTGATAATGAAGATATGCCGCTTCAGATCAAAGTGGCTTCTTTACCAAGTGCCCGTTTGCAGGTTTATTTTTTGGATAATGAAGACCTTTTCAAACGCAAATTTGTTTTTCATGACGAACAGGAAAAATGGTATGATGATAATGGACTGAGAACGATTTTCTATTGCAAAGGTGCGTTGGAAACAGTCAAAAAATTTGGATGGCCTCCCGATATTATCCATTGCAGTGGTTGGATGACAGGACTAATTCCTGCCTACCTGAAAACAGTTTATAAGAAAGAACCTGTTTTTGCGCATAGCAAAATTGTTTACACGATAGGTCAGAATACATTTAAAGAAAAACTGGGCAGCGACTTTGTAAAGAAGGCATTGATCCATGCTTCCTTAAAAGAAAAAGACCTGGAGATATATAAAGAAGCTAACAATACTGCCATGTTCCGCGGCGGTGCAACATTTGCTGATGCCATTACATTTGGAGCCGAAAAAATAGAAAAGAAATTAGTGGAAGAATTTTCTAAAGTGCGGGGAAAGAAGACGTTACTGTATAATCCGGAGG
>MTKZ01013519.1_pt2 | contig 18986 bp, 18 predicted proteins | sample 1042781 | NCBI WGS metagenome assembly MTKZ01 (sample SAMN06212207, study PRJNA360539) | anaerobic digester metagenome | biome: Wastewater treatment plant; material: sludge; isolation source: anaerobic digester fed with sludge from wastewater treatment plant | place: Denmark: WWTP Viborg ... | reverse complement strand
CGGAAGAAAGCTGTATTCGGGCAACATTTCTGCTCCGAGAGGTCAGAGTTCGTATGCTGAACCCGGGATGTAAGCTCTATTTTACAGGTAAGCTTTAAATACCTTCAGAGCCTTATCAACATACGGTGAGCTTTTGGTAAAACCAGATAGGTCGCGATATATTTGGCTCTATTGTAAATCTAAAGTCCAAAAGGAGCAATGGCAAGCTCTGGCCGATAAGGCGGATACTCCTTTATCGACTTGGTGCGCCTCAATTATCGAGGAGCGGATAGCAGAAGAGAATGGTCTTATCCCAAGGCAAAAGATCACAAAAGAACTAGAGAGCTTAAAAGCGGAAAACAAGACATTACGAGAAGATCTGAGGCAGAAAGAGGTAGTTATACAGAGATATGAAGCAGAATTGAGGCGGTATAGAGCCGAGCCCTTCCAGGGAGAGCAGTTTGCAGGCATCCGGCCATATTCCAAAGAGCTTGTGGAGATCCTGAAGGCACGTGGCCACGTTGGCAGCTACCAGATACTTGAACTGTTAGGAATTGCGCCAGGAGAAGCTGAGGCCATTAAGGCGGTGTCGAAGCAACTGGAAGAGCTGGAGAAGTTCAACCTGATCAAGGCTGATGGCAAGGGCTGGCAATGGATAGCATAATAAAGGAATTTGAGCGAGATTGCAGGGTCCGGGGAATGGCCGAACGCTCCATAGATTCCTATCATACTTGCATCCGGGCATATGGTGAGTACCTAGCCAGTCATGAGAAGGACTTTCTAACCGCTAAAAAGGATGATCTTGTTAGCTTCATAGAATCTTTAAGGCTGGAGAAAGGGCTTTCGATAATGACAGTTAAACGATATCTAGCAGCCCTTTCTAGCCTTTGCGAATATTTGGTATTCAAGGAGCAGATACAGACGAACTACGTAAGGCCGGTCAGGAGTCGGTATATAAGGAGCTACAAAGAGACTCCTGAAGGCCGGAAACTCATTTCTGTGGAAGATATGGCCAGCCTGATCAATTGCACCCTGGATATCAGAGATAAGGCGGTTATCACGCTCCTAGCCAAGACTGGCATAAGACGAAACGAGCTTGTCACTCTGGATACCTCAGACGTAGACTTAATCGAAAATAAGATCCGGCTGAAGCCCACCGCGAAAAGGACCAACCGGACCGTATTCTTTGATGACGAATGCTCTTTCATCCTCCGGCGGTGGCTAGCCATCCGGGAAGATATGAATAAGAAGAGCAGTCCGGCGCTGTTCCTGAATGCCGAAGGAGAGAGGCTTAACAGGTCCGGAGTCTATAACCTGGTGGTTGAAGCTGCCCGGCGTGCTGGCCTGCATGATCCTGCCTCCGAACGGCTGGAAGACCATTTCACGCCCCATTGCTGCCGTCATTGGCTATGCACTCACCTATTCCGGGCGGGGATGCGAAGGGAGTATATCAAGGAGTTGAGGGGCGATAGCAGGAAAGAGGCTTTTGATCTGTATAACCATATAGATCTTAAGGAGCTGAAAGAGGCTTATTTAGCAGCCATACCGCAGATGGGGATTTGAATCGATCCAAATATTCATTGGACTCAACCAGGTGGAGGAAGATCTAGTCCCTCTTTCTGTCGGTTCCTAATCCACTCCAAGATTGCATTGAAAAGGTTTGTTCTGCATTCGTCCCATGTAGATCCAGTTGCAGTCAATTCTGGTATCTGTCTTACAGTTTCTCGATACAATCCGCCCTCGATGGACTCACGAATAAGTGCATTTAGTGCCAATTTCATATAATCCGTCTTGCAGATATCCATTTCAGACCCAGGTAGGCGAATAAGCTCAGATGCTAGAATCACACTGCCGCAAGAAGGGCACTTAACCTTACCCGAAGCTGCTAATTGCTTTCGGTAGTTCTCGTCTTCGGGTACTAATCTTATGCCCTCTGCGTGTCCTCTTTCTATTTTTTCTGGAGTTTTTTCAGCTTGTTGATACTCATTCCAAATACTCTTGGCAAGCTGATATCTCTTTGGAACTCGACCCCTTCCCTTGGTGTAGGAATGGTCTTCTGCTTGCACAATAAAGCCGCGCTTTACACCTAAAAGCAAACGGTTGTGTACGGTGTCACGTTTTGTCCCTTGGGGAAGTCGATAAACCACTTCATTGACGGTCAGCGATATCTCTAGGTGTGCGGCCAATATCTCTAGTACTTCGCGCAATGAGGCGACGTCTTGTCTAGTTTCCAAGTATTTCCTGAAGCTTACCATTCTTGCTGACCTCGTCAGCTATTTTTTGGATTGTGTATTTAAACCCTATCCAACAAATATAAAAGTAGAAATATTTAAATATTGCATTCTAGACTTTAGAATTAAAAGGTGGATAAGATGCCTGGGATTTCGGTGGTAAAGGTAAGAAGAGCGAAAGACAACCGCTTCGTTTCGATTCCTAAGAAGTTTGCCGATGAGATTAGCGCAAGATACCTGTTAGTGTCTATGGATAACGGTCGGCTCGTCTACGAACCAGTGGAGGAGACTAAATGACGACTGGCGTATTTAAGTCCAGACGCGGAGACGGTCCCCATGACTCCGAGCATTGCCGCCTTGCCGAATTGGATGAAGCCTGCGGCCTTCTGCTGGAAATCACCTGCGCAGATGGGTGCGCACTGGCGTCTTTCGAATGGGGCAGTGTGGCCTTCCCGGAGGAGCTGGAGCCCCGCCTTCGTGGCATGGTTGGGCAGGTCGTGGCAGTGCTCCGGCTGGATGGCCGTTATCATTGCAGGGAGTGCTGATGGCCGGACCGACATTTGACCGCGAGGAGATCCTGCGAACCTTCCAGCTTTTCCACAATCCAGGCGATGTAATAGAGCTGAGGATACCCAAAGCTAGCCGGTATAAGACCATCTCCGGCTATTTCAATGAGTCCAGGCCCTTGGCGGATTCTGTTGTGGCTCTGGCTGATGAGAATTTTGCAGGTTACTATTTCAGCATCAACCCCTGCAATCCTGATCTCATCGCCAGATCGGCCAACAAATACACGAAATACGCGAAAGAGACAACGGCTGATGCTGATATCACCCGGCGGCGATGGTTGCCAATTGACCTTGACCCCATCAGGCCGGCGGGCATTAGCTCCAATGAAGAAGAGCATCAAGCGGCATTACAGAAAGCCAGTGATATAAGAGCCTGGCTGATCTCTCAGGGATGGCCCGCCGGTGCCTTTGTACTGGCTGATAGTGGCAACGGCGGACACCTGGCGGTTAAGATCGACCTGCCCAACGACACCGACGCGAGGGACTTGGTTAAGAGCTGCCTGGAAGCACTGGATAGCAAATTTCCAGATGGTGCGGTCAAGGTGGACTGTACCACCTACAATGCGGCAAGGATCTGGAAAATTTACGGCACCATGGCCCGAAAAGGCAGCGATACGCCAGACCGTCCGCACCGGCTGGCAAAGATCCTAGACGCCCCAACGCCGGAGACCATGCAGGCTGTATCCAGAGAGCAGTTAGAGGCCCTCAAATCAAAGGAGCAGTCCACCACCGGCAGCCAGGGAAAAGCAGACTTCGACCCGGTGAAATATGCAGAAGAGCATGGGGCGAACGTCGTAAAAGTGAAACATGGGTGGACTGATCCCACTGGGAAACAGTGGACACTGGCGGTATTAGAGCGATGCCCGTTCAATGCAGATCATGATAGAGGCGAAGCATGGGTTGGCGTTGCCGCCAGCGGTGAACGCGGTTTTAGATGCAAACACGAATCATGCACCGGGAATAACTGGCAGGCACTTAAGAAGCTTTGGGGATCGCCAAACGGCAACGGCAGCGGGCCGAAGGCAGAAGAGCAGCAGGGAAGCCCGGAGGAGACCACTATCTCCGAGGAAGAGCTTGAAGCCTACTCACTACCAGATGGGCCGAAATTTGAATGCGCTCTTCCCAACGACCATTTCATCCAGCGGTTCATGGCCTATGGCTCTGATATCTCAGATGCTTATATCGAATACTGGTTCGCTGGTGGTCTCTTTGCCCTAGCGGTTATGGCAGATAAAAAGATCAAGGTCTCCCTAAAACAAGGGACCATCTACCCTAATTTATACATTTCAATCAATGGCAAATCGAGCCTTGCCAGAAAATCGACTGTTGTTGACAAAGTTGAAGAGATGCTTTGCCAGGTATTGCCAGGATTGCAATTCTCCAGGGTGCCAACGGAATTTTCGCCTGAGGCATTCACCGAACATCTAAGCGATTACAATCATGCTCCTTGGATCAGAGATGAGGCGGCAGGCGTTCTTTCCCTCATGAGAAGGGATTACATGCGGGGATTTAAGGACTCCCTCATGCAGCTTTATGATTCAAAGCCCTTCTATCGCAAGCTGCGAACCTCACAAAGAAGGAACGTAAAGACGGAATTTAGAGTAGATGATCCTTACCTAAATCTGCTATGGGCAACAACTGACGCGAGTCTAGGAGCCAATACGGAGCAGAATGATACTCTCTCTGGCTTCATGGCCCGGTTCTTATTCTTCTTTCCACAAGGTAGGAAGTCCAAGTGGTTGCCACTTGAAGAAGGGACGGCAGCTAACAGCATATTTGAGGGAGCCGTAAGGGAGCAGCTAACCGGCATTGCCTCTAAAATTTCGGAGCTGGAAGAATGCACAGCCCTACATTTCAGCCCCGAGGCGGCCAGCTATTACACTGAATGGCAGCGGGCGAGGGAAGAGGAGTGGACTGCCAGCAATGACGGCAACGCCATGCAGATCTATTCAAGGTTAGCGCCAACGGTCACAAAGCTAGCCCTCCTCTTTGAACTTGGAGCCCCGGACTTCGATGTATCCAAACAGATCAGGCTGGAGTTCGTGATGGAAGCCTGCCGTTTAGTGGACTTCTATTTCATGCCAACCGCCAGAGCGATCTATGACTTGATAGGGGCAAATGCCGAAAAAAACGTGATAGACCGCATAATTTCTTACCTCAAAAGGCATAACGGTAAGGCTAGTAAGAAGGAAATTATGCGTGATGTCAAGGTAAAGAGTGCTGATTTTCATGAGTACCTTGACACCATGATTGAAAGCGGCCAAGTCGAAGTAAAGACCGTTAAGCGCGGAGGCAAAGGCCGGGATTCGTTGTGGCTTCTTCTCTTGGATCAGCCCAACGTAGCGAAAGTAGCCAACGTAGCCAACGTAGCTAAAGTAGCCAAAGTAGATGAGATTCAATCTGAAGATATAGCGGGGAAAAATTCTACTCTGGCTACTTTGGCTACTTTAGCTACTTTACCTACTCAGGCGACGATGGATCAAAACAACAACCCTCCGGCGATGTCCAAGATAGACAGGGAGATCCCTGCCCGAACTGAGGCCGGGAAGGACGCAACCTCAGAGAAGACCCGGGCTTCGTCCTGCATGAAGTATGGGATCAACGGAGAGGTGGCCCAAGACAAAGTGACAGCTAACTTAGGAACCCCTACAATCACGGTGTCCGATATCCGGCCTGAGCAGAGGTTGGGGTATGGTTATCGAGGCCATCATCAATAGAACTATCAATTTAGATAAAAAATATATTAAATTTGCTCCTATAAAGGAACTGATTTGCTCAATAAATTACAATTAATGGGAGATATAAAGAGATGACTGAGATATCAAAACCTGACGGAATGCGACAGCTTTCAATTGCGCAGTTGAATGCAGTTGAATTTTTGCTTCAAGGGCGAAACGATCAAGCTGTTGCCGATGCAGTGGGCGTCTCACGGCAAACAGTGTCTGGATGGAAAAATCACGATCCCGTTTTCGTTGCAGAGCTGAACAGGGGTCGTTCGGAGATGTGGAGGGACGCCCGCCAGCGATTGAAATCACTAGCTAGCAGTGCTTTAGATGTTGTAGAAAATCAGCTTCATAGCGAAGATCCAAAGACATCGCTATCAGCAGCCAAATATGTTTTGCAGGGCAATAGGCTTCTGGGTAAAGAAAGCTTACCCCCGAACGGCCTAATAGATCCCAGGGCTGTGCTTTTTGAGATGCTAAAGAGCGAAGCAATTCAAGATTTGATGGTAAAGACGAATCCAGAGGATCTCAATATGTACCGGATCGATAAGGAAGCAGATGCCATAGCTCGCAGCAAATTGGCGAAAGCGATGGATGAACATCAAGGTCAGGATAGCCCCCAAGACGACTCGTAGTTCGCAGGGAGCACTAATCAAGTACTGTGTAACCTGCTGCGACGGCAGCAAGAGATCAAGAAAAAAGGATGGTGGCAATTCTGGCAGAGGACGTGATATAGAGATTGGGAAAATCTATCAACGCAAGCGAAATTTATAAGAAATATTGCATATGTAACGAATGAAGGTCGAAAGCTCGACGGTGAAAACGGTAAGATGTATTGGGATTGTTGATTATTATAAGATATGCTAGGAAAAGTTAGATGGCAGTTCTAGAGGAGGAGTTAGTTAATGAAATGGCTTGATTTTGTTATATTGCTAGTACTCTTTGCCGCACTAATGACAGAAACAGCATCTGCAACAATCGTTGAACAAAAACGTGGACCCTATGATGTGAATTTCGATCTGACGAATACGTCTACGGAATTGAACTCTTCAGCCAGTGAATGGCATAAGCAATCTGTTTCAGGACGCATTATTCTGGAATATGGAGATATATATGTAATTATGAAAAATAAACCTGAAATTTGTGTTGCTAATATCCATATAACGCATAGCGATTCTGGAATTAATGTAAATTCCAGAGGGTATGCAGAGAATTTGCGTGATAGTGGATGGGAGAACGTACAAACTTATTCCAGAACAATTGATGGACATGATGGAATCGTGACCACAGGAGATAGTCCAAATGGGAGCATTTATTGGGCTAGTTATGAGGTAGATAGTGACACGTTAGTAGAGATTGATAGCCGGATGCCAATGGATAAAGGTACAGGCGATATGCTGAATACGATCCATGTAGGTCGTATGCTATTGTCCTATTCGAGCGAGAACGAGAGCGTAAACTCCGACCTATGACATTCTCGGTGATTCCTGCAAAAATGTCATAGACCTTTTCTGTGAGGATGGAGCGAAGCGAGGTGCACCGGGATCAAGCTTGCAGATCTGAACCTCATCCTGGAGGAGCTGGCCCGGGCGAGACGCAAGCAGCTTTTTATCGAGGCCATAGCCCTGGCTGCTGATGAGATCGCGGCGATTGATGAGGCCCTTCCAGTCCTGCAAAGCGTCGCCCTGGAAGCCGATCTGCATCAGGCCGAACCTGTATTTTAGACTGTTTAGTGCCTAATGATAACGGTTACTGGATGAGCTGAAAGGAACGGCGATGCCGGGAAGGGGATTCTGCCCCGTGACAGTATTCACGCGTACCCATTCCCAGTACTATTTTTATTCACGATTGATTTAAAATTGATTTAAAGCCACATCTCTCCCCATGATGAATCCCTAGACCTGCCTGGCGATCCATCCGGTTGTGGTGGATGGCATAGGGAAGAGAAGAGTTTCGCATCCTGTCTCACCTTTCCTTTTGAAATCGTTTCTATGACATTATCGAAAGCCTTAAGTAAAATGTCATAGAACTATCTACTATGCACAAGACGACTGCCGGTGAGAAGAGAAAAGCCCTGAAGGAAGAGGCCCTGGAGCTGGCCAAAGATGCTAAGGCGGCCAGGAAGGCGGCAAAGACCCTGCCGGATGCCAGGGAGAAGGCCCGCACCCTGGAAGGCCAGGCAGATAGCTTGCAGGCCGAAGCTGAGGCCCTTAAGGGAGCAGCCAGGCTGGAAGATCTCTCCGTATGGGTGATGGAGAAGGCCAAGACCACAAAGAAAGGCAGCAAGACATATGGCTACTGGATGGCCTCATGGAGAGAGGGTTATAAGGTGCGAAATGTCCATCTAGGGAGCTGTGCAAAGATGGATCAAGATGTTGCCATACAGAAGGCTAGAAAGATGAAAGCAGAGGCCCTAGGGATTCTGCTTGAGTAAAATTTACTTAGTAATTATATCGCTCGATCGGGATTATAGAACATAAATGTCATAGAACAATTTCTATGGATGGTCTGGTTGATACGGTTCGCGAACATCGCAAACTCTCTCATGATAGCTGTCAGGTTTTTTCTAAAGAAAAATACTCCAAGCCCCAGGAACTTCAGCCTTTATAGCTGCAAGCTCTGTTAAGAGCGTAGCTCTGACTGAATATCATAAGAGCCTAAAAGAGAATGTCAGTCTCTTTGCTCAAGCCCTGGATAAGGTCTATGGCTAGTCCCTGGCGGTCCTTCAAACCCGCGACCATTTATCTCTCTCGGGAAAGGATAGAGGAGGCCATTCAGGCCATCCCCGCCGCCTTCGTCTCATCCTCGATCCAAGGGCCGTTATAGCCATGCCACTTCCCCTCTGGCCTGATGGAGTCCCCCGCTGGGGAGGATACCTCCCTCTCTGGCTGAGGGAGGTATTTCCGGGCGTGTTTGCATGGCTGGCCAGATGGCATAGGGAAGAGAAGAGTTTCGCATCATGTCCCACCTTTCCCTTCGAAATCGTTTCTATGACATTATCGAAAGCCTTAAGTAAAATGTCGATTTCCATTAGACTGCCTATGCTGATTTTAAAAGGATTTAGAGATTAGAATCTGTCATATCTGAACTAAAAAACGTACAAAATCCCCTATAATATACATAGGGGAAAGTGTACGATTTTGGGAATTGACTCTATGCTCATGAATTCATGATATGAGTCGGAGCACTAAGTCCTACCAAGGATTTCTGCCTACTAGCTCACCATTCTTAGGAAGTATTATCTGCATGATTAATCGCTTAATGATGCAGTTATGAATCATGCACGATTAGGATCGAGTCTTATTGCTTCATCGTATGCATCAATAGAATCATCATACCTGCCCAGTTCACTGAGAGCGTATCCTTTGCCGCTCCAAGCATTTGCATCTTCTGGATCTAGCCTGATTGCTTTATTGAATGCCTCAATAGCCTTAGTGTACTTACCTTGTCTATTGAGAACTTGGCCGAGATTAGTCCAATAAAGGGCATCATTGGGATCTAGCTTGATAGCTTTATCGTAAGCTTCTATCGCTTCATTGTCCTTGTCTTGTTCCCCGAAAATAACGCCTTTATTGTTCCAGGCAGGTGCATTTTCAGGATCGAGCTTTAATACTTCATCGTATGCCTCTATAGCTTCATAGTATCTCTCCAGTTCACCAAGAGCAAGACCTTTGGCGAGCCAAGCAGGTGCATTTTCGGGATCGAGCTTTATAGCTTCATCATATGCCTCAATAGCTTTCTCAAACTTATCTTGATTAAAGAGGGCGTTGCCTTTGTTAACCCAGACCATGGCAGCGTCAAAATTATTTTTTATGTTTAATCCTACATAAGCTTGTCTAAGACTACTCGCAAGAGCATCGGGAGTAGAAGCATCTTCGGCGTTAAAATAGTTCCCATTAACCTTTTTGGCTAATTCGATTAGTTTTTTCTCTTGAGAAGAGTCCTTATGTATATCGAATCCAACTATACTTACATCTACATCGTCTGTTCCGCTATACGTAGCTTTAAAGGGACATGTCTCTTCTCCATCGGTAAACAGAATGATCTTTTTTGTCATCCCATTAGCATTCTGATCAATATAATATTTTGAAAAATCAATTGCCGCACTTATTGGGGTCTCCCCAGTAGGTTGGATAGAATCAATCTTGGATGAAATTTTATATTCTTCTGTAGTAAAGGGTTGTACGATTTTAATATCGTCACAATCATAAAAGACGATGAGAGCTATCTCATTAGATTTTAGATCTAGTTCAGAAATAAATTCATTGACAGCAATTTTAGCATTTTTCATCTTCTTTCCACTCATGCTATTAGAAGCATCAAAAAGCAGAACTATTGAGCTATCTATGACGGGTATTTCTGACATGTTCTGAGGAGAAACAATTATCATGGAATCGATGACCTTTCCATTCTTGGATAGTTCAACATAGGACTTGACTCCACTGATATCAATGCTTTTTAATCCCAATTCATATCCTTCCTCTAATGTTAGAGGAGAGCTGCTTGTTATAATTACCTCATTGGAATCATTCCTCAGTACCTGCGAAGGATTGTTATCTGAAGCCTGCCAAATCCGATCAACTGTAGCCATATCTTGATCGGCACCTCTAACTGCATTTTTAAAATGAACCTCAATAATTTTTGCATTTTCCACAGAACCTATGTCAGTTGAGTAAGTATAGAGGCTATCCGTTGTCTGGGGTGGGGTGATTACGACTGAATAGATGGCTTCACCATTCTTGGATAACTCCAAATCCGCTTTATTAACAGAGATATCAGTAGACTTTATTGCTAATTCATATCCCTCTTCTAATGTCAGAGGTGTGCCGCTTGTGATAATCACGTTATCGGAATCATTGACGAGTACCTTATTTGAATCGATATCCGACACCTGCCAAATCCGATCTACTACAGCAATATCCTGATCAGCTCCTCTAAATACATTCTTGAAATGAACTTTTATAATTTCGAACTGATTTCTACCACTAATATCATTAGAACGATAGATGAATGTATTTGAATCATTTATAACTGAAGTCTCCGGCGAATTTTCATTTTGTGTAATATTTTCCATTATTGAGACATCTGCATCGGATGTTTGTTCCAGAACTTCATCAGGCATTTCAAGCGGAGACGATCCCGAATAACCTAGCTCTTTTGCTTTTGCAGAGGCCGTATCTGCTTCCGTATTTCGCCCTAATTTCGTGAGAATTTTGGCTTTATCATTCCATGAATCGGGATTAAACTGATCAATCTCGATGGCTTTATCATAACACCTCAAAGCCAAGTCGTACGAATTATTCTTATAGAATTCATCCCCCTTTTGGAGCCAAGCAATTGCAGTGGTGTCCTGCGCCGTGATACATGGCATTAAAATTATTAAAGCTATTACTAAGAGTCCGAATATGCCTCTCATGAATCGACCCATTGGAGAACTAATGCTCATTCTTCACACCTCATATATTGCGGTATCCCTTTGCTCTGTGCTTCTTCGAACTTATTCTTGAATGAGAAATCCAATTCTTTCTCGAATACTTGGCCGCTCTTAGTTGTGATAGTTGCCTTGATCGGAAAACCGCCCCAACTCCAAATCCATGCCTCAAAACCATTAGTTGGATCTTCAGAAACCGCTACAGGATTTGAGAATGATGGATGCAGAAGGTACTTCACTTGCTTAACCTTATCCAAATCCGCTCCAGTCAGATAGATTCTATTCCGCACAACCATATAGTTGCCTTTCGGGCAATAAAGCACTTGGCGATCTTTTTCGGAATAAACATCACTAGCAGCTTCCACGTTTAGAGCAGTAACCTTAGCTATCGGTGCTTGAGCTATGATTGTAGTATTTTTTTGGATCGGTGAAGATTGATTTGCTTCGACGACAGGAGGAGTTGCTGGCTGTACAGGCAATTTTGGGCTTGAACCTTCGAACTGAGCTGCATCTACCAATGGAATAATAAATACAATTAATAGAATGAATATAAGAAATACAAAACGAAATAAGTCGGTTCTTTTTGCACGATTCCAAATCGGAGAAGCCAATCTCTTTGGACTAAATTTTGACATCATAAGGCATTCACTTAGCCAATATATCCCAATTCTCTTGCTTTCGAGAATGCAGCGTTTGCTTCTCCGGTGCGATTTAATTTTTGCAGTACCAATCCTTTGCTGTTCCATGCAGTTGCATCGGATGGATCGATATCTATAACCCTCAAAATGGCTTCAAGAGAACCGTCATATCTTCCCAAGCTCATCAGGGCATTTGCTTTTCCGGTTAGTGCCTTCTTGTTTCCCGGATTGATCTCTAAAGACTTGTTATAGCTCTCAAGTGCCATCTCGTAGTATCCCATTGTCAAGAGAGTCAATGCCCTATTGTTCCAGACATCTGCGTTTGAAGGATCTGCCGCCACGGATTTATTGTAGCGATCCAAAGCATCTTCATATTCGCCTAGTGCATACAGAGTCATGCCTTGCCCATTCCAGGTTGCTGCATTGTATGGGTCGATCTCAATAGACTTGCAGTAGCTCTCTAATGCATCTTTGTACTTGCTCAAACTGAGTTGGGCATCTCCTTTGCCTTTCCACACATTCGCATCAGTTGAATCCGATGCGGCTATTGTCTCAAAGCTTGCGAGTGCTTCGCTTGATCTGCCAAGCTTATTCTGAACCTCTGCTTTGCCCTTCTGTGCAATCAAGTCTGATGGATCGAGTGACAAGACTTTCTCATAACTTTGCAGAGCACTCTCGTACATCTCTAATTTATGCTGGGATTTTGCTTTACCTTTCCAGGCTACAATATCGGACGAACTAAGATTTATCACCTGATCATAACTCCGAAGCGCACTCGCATATTCTTTCAAATTACTCTGAGCATCGGCCTTTCCTCTCCAAGCAAGGATGTTAGAAGAATTTAGAGCAATGACCTTATCGAAGCTTTTCAGGGCTTCTTCATTTTGCCTTAGGATGTTCTGAATAACCCCAATGTCCATTATAGCTTCGATATTTGAAGGATCGATCTCGGTCGCTTCTTTGTAGCTTTGCAGAGCGTCTTCATTTTTGCCCAACTTCTGGAGAGCATTACCTTTGGCGATCCAAGTATCTGCCTTCGAGGAATCTATTTCCAGCGACTTATCAAAACTGATTAAAGCCGCATCATATCTACCAAGGGCAGCTAATGCTTTACCATTTATCGCCCATGCAAACGCACTATCAGAATCTATTTCAAGGGATTTGTTGCTATAATTCATAGCTTCAATATATTTCCCCGTGAAAAGAAGGGCTTCTGCTTTGTTTGCCAATGGTGTGGCATAATTTGGAGCCTTTTTGATGGATTCATCGTAACATGTTAAAGCCTCGCCATATCTTCCCATTTCTACTAATGTTGCTCCTTTATTGTTCCATGCAGCGATATTTGATGGATCGATCTCCAAGCATTTATCAAAGCTAGTAAGAGCTTCTTCATGTCTTTTTAGTCGTACGAGTGCATTGGCTTTCCCATACCAAGCATCAGCATATATTGGTGAAAGTTGGATAGCTTTTTCAAAGCTCTTCAAGGCTTCTTGGTACGAGCCTAAATCAAAGACAACATCGCCCTTATCGTTCCATATTGATGCATCGGATAAATTCAGTTGAAGAGAAACATTGTAGCATTGGAGAGACTCTTGAATTCGTCCCAGCTTATAAAGGGCCAAGCTCTTCCCATGCCACGCATTTGTATTTTGAGAGTCCTCCTCTATAGTATTGCTGAATATTGTCAGTGCCTCTTCATTCCTTCCTAGGGCTAGAAGTGCAATACCTTCATCATTTTGAATGTCAGTGCTATTGCGACCGACACTTTTTATATAGTACTCGGAGGCAGCTTTATAGCTCTCAAGGGCTTCATTATATCTACCTATTTTATAATATACATTTCCGATTTTGTTTTCCAGATAGGCAGCTGTAGCGCTACTCGCTCGTTCCATTGCCTTATCGTAGCATTGCAGAGCTTCATTATACTGTCCTAATTTATAAAAGTCATCTCCTTTCTTCGCCCAATCCGAATAATGATAATATATGCCATTGTCTTTATCCCACCAATTACCACTATCAACAGGTATCTCACTCTTCGCTAGCCCAATAATTATAAACGAAAAAATCAAAAGAATAAGAAATATGTATTTCATGTTTCCCTCGAATTTACAGAAATATTATTGTATCCTAGAGCCTCTGCTTTGGAAAGAGCTTTCTCTGATTCATCTGTGCTATTCAAAGATCTCAGAACAAGCCCTTTTCCATACCATGCGGCTGCATTGGACGGATTCAATTCAATAGCCTTGTTATAACTCGTGAGTGCTTCATCGTTCTTTCCTGTATCGTTTAAAGCCATGCCTTTACCATACCACGCTGCCGAACTTGACGGATTTAATTCCAATGCTTTTTGATAACTGGCTAAAGCATCCTCGGATCGATTCATTTTCAGGAGGAGATTTCCGCGATTGATCCAGATTGCAACATTTCTGGAATCTATCTTTGTTGCCTTGTCGAAGGAATCCAATGCGGCTTCATAAACCCCCATTTCAACTTGAACCAAACCCTTAGAATACCATGCAGAACTCTCTAGCGGATTGATTTCCAAAGTCCTCTCGAAGCTTTTAAGTGCATCTGCACTCTTCCCAAGGTTGTATTGGGCATTTCCCTTTAAGCTCCATGCAGTTGCATCGAACGGATTAAGGTCAATTGCTTTGGTTGATGATGTAATTGCCTCATCGTACATAGCCAGTTCATTGAGTACCTTGGATTTCTTAGCCCATATGTCCGATTTGGATTTATCCAAGTCAAGAGAGGCATTATAGCTGTTGAGAGCCTCCTCGTACATGCCCATTTCTGCCAAAGCCATGCCCTTGCCTGCCCAAGCCTCGGCATCCGAAAAATCGATCTTGATACCCTCATTATAGCTCAAGAGCGCCTCATTGAACTTCTTCAGTCCAAGGAGCGCGATCCCTTTATTCTTCCAAGCTAAAGCATTCACCGGATCAATTTCGAGTGATTTGGTGCTGCTGGACAATCCCTCTGCGTATTGCTCTTTTTTATTTAGTGCAATGGCCTTGTTTAGCCAAGCTTCAGAATCATTTTCATTAAGCGATATCGCACTCTCGCTGGAAGAAAGAGCTTCCTCGGAATTACCCAAGAGATTGAATATTTTGGCTCTTGCCGACCATGCTTCTTCGAAGGTTGGGTCTATCTCGACTGAATTATTATAGCTACCTAATGCCAAATTGGATTGACCCATGATATAGAATGCGTTTCCTTGTCCTGTCCAAGCTTCTGCATCCAATGGATTGATCTCTAATGACTTGTTGGAGCTTGTTATAGCATCCTTATAATTTCCTAATTTTAATAAAGCTTTAGCCTTTGAATTGTAAGACCATGTGTCATATGGGCTTAGCTGAGTAAGCTTATTGTAGCAGTCTAAGGCATCTTTGTACATACCAAGAGCATAAAATGAGTCCCCCTTGACTTTCCAAGCTTCTATGTTAATGGGGTCGATCTCAAGGGACTTATTAACCGAAAGAAGAGCAATATCATAAGATTCATCGCTATAGTAATTATTTGCTTGTTCCAGCCAATACTCCGCGGTATATTCTTCCCCATATGAACTTGACCCAAGGAATAAAACAAAGATTGCTAAACTTGAAACTAGAGCGGTTATGGATCTCATTAGATAAATCACTCCTGGTTTTGTCTTCTCCTTCAATGCATTTAAGCTTAATTCTCGTTTTTTATTTTTATTATAATACCCCGATGCTTGCATCGGGGATAAAGGGCATGCGTATTCAACTTAGGTTTGGATAAGATTACCTGGTTCCGCTTTCATGCGGCGGCGCCTTGGATACCCCGTCTGCTTGCAGCGGGGTGCGCCGCCGCAGTTTCATTTTTTCAGAAAAAGTATTAAAAAATAAATAGGCAATTTCTGAAAATTTTCTAACTTGCTTTTCTCCATGAAAGCACAATGGTATTAAATCCCTTTAGAGCATATGGCTTTGCCATGAAGAGATGGTTTCTTATTATAGTGTGCTTGGTTCTTCTCTCCGGATGTATTGAGCAGAAAGATGACAAGAGCAAGCCGTTGGAAAATAGCCGTGACTGGATTACCGTGAAGATTAGCTCTCCGTATTATGGACAGGTTCTTCAGGGAGATAAGGATGTTCTTTTCGAAGCTAAAGCTAGTGGTGGCAAAGAGCCTTATTCTTATCATTGGACTTCAACTATTAATGGGGAGCTGACCAATAAGAACTCATTCCGTATGAAGCCCTCCGATTTGAAAAAAGGACGACATATGATCATAGCGAAGGCAACAGACGCGAATGGGGTATCCGGTCAAGGCACCGCTCAAATCAATGTTATGTAAGTATCACGCGGGCAAGGTGGGATATTTTCCGCATCCCCGCTTGCTACCCCGCTATACCTCTTTTTCCTCATGAAATTTAAAGCTGGCTTTTCTTATGAAGCAAGATATTCTCGCTCAGCAGTTTCTGACCAGAGCTTTTCTTCCACCAAGCATATTGTTCTGAGCCACCTGTATTCTTGCTTAGCTCATAAATATCCGCAAATTTCCTTTGATAGCTCTTATATTCGGGGGTAGTCGGAGAGATTGATGCAGCTCCCATCTCAATATAGCTCGGCTCAATAGCCATATTCTCGCCTAGTTTATTCTTTAGGACGAGCCAAGTGTGTTCTGAGCCGCTATTCCCGAAGTTATCTGAATATGCAAAATTCACATTAAAGCCTCGATTCTTCAAGTACCATTCAAAGAACGCCACCTTCTCAGATATGGTGAATCCCGTTGTATATGGCCGTATGCTGGACGCGAACCTTATTAGCTCCACTGGGCTATCGACATCCGCTTTCTTCATGGGAAAATAATATTCATCAGGTATATCTACGGTAGCAGACTCCATGCAACCGCAAATCAGCAATATTGCAGTAACACTAAGCGGTATAATCGCCCTCCTCATTGCATCACCAAAACGAAGCATCTGTCATCATAAAAAAAGATTTGCCAAGACAAAAAATAGTTAGGTGGATTATTTGCCCACCGTCTCAGTCTTGTAGATGCACTACCTGAGCGTGTCATTGTTTGCTGTTCTGAGGAAGATTCTTGGCATAAGCTCCATATCGACCTTTAAAGAAACAGGGCAAATATGACGAGAGCGATCAAGCTTTGCAGGAAGCCATCAGATTAGATCCAAGATATGCTTGAATGCATGGGACGATCGCGATAGCTAATATTGGGAATTCCAGGAAGCTGTATGGTAATTCAGAAAGCCAGAATTCCCTTCGCCCGAAGTTAGATAGTTTGAAGCAAGTTGAAGCTTTATGAATGGACTATGTGGCTTCCCATTGCGGCCCTGTCTCTGGCGGCCTTCAGAGCCGCGACCATTGTCTCTCTCGGGAAAGGATAGAGGAGGCCATTCAGGCCCCCGCCGTTGCCTTGACCTCATCCTCGATCCAAGGGCCGTTTTGGCCATGCCATTTCCCGTCCGGCCTGATGGAGTCCACCACTAAAGCGGATACCTCCCTCTTTGGTTGAGAGAAGTATTTCCGGGCGTGCTTGCATGGGTGGCCGGGATTATATGTGGCCGCCGGGCAGGAGCAGGACTTTGGAGTGGTCACATAGTAGGCGTCACCCTTATTGTTCCTGACCAGCACCATATCTGCGGAGAGCCTGTAGAACGCGGGCATCTCCTCCGGCTCCTGGCCGTGGTTCCGGAAGGTGATTAGCTGCTTTACTGCTGCCAAGGTCTGAGTGACCGGGCTTGATAAATTGATCTTTCCGTTCATTTACTTGCACCAATACACTAATACACCATGTAAGTATATCAATGTTTTGGTGTATTTATACCATAACGCTTTTAAACTATTAAGTGCAATATGTGGGATATGGGACGACTTGGAATATACCTACCCGATGACGTTGAAAAAAGACTGAAGGATTATGTCTATAAGAAGACTGGCCAGTTTCGTGGTCAGAGCGAAGTAGCTGTGGAAGCAATTAAAGAATACCTAGATCGGCATGAAAACGAGTTAGAGAAAAGCGAGAACCCTTTGTGAGGGCCTCGCTTAACCCTAGGTCATTTCTTGTGGTGCAAGCAAATGACAGTGATTTACTTAGCTTAAATCGCTTTCTAGCGCTGTCATTTACAGGTAAAATAACGCCCGGACCGGGATTCGAACCCGGGTCGAAAGCTCGACAGGCTTTCATGATGGGCNNCAGGCTGAGTTAAGGCGGGCCTCTCGCTACCAGGTTATTCCTTGTACTTAAGCCCTTCGACCGAATGACCGGATGATGCCGCCCGCTTCAGCATAATTCCGGGCATATCCGGATAGTAGCCCTCAGACATTTCCGATTTCGCAGACAACCGATTCTGCCCTCCCTTCCAGAAAACATTTAATATGCCGCCTGGAAAACCAAAGCCTGACAGAAGTGATGATGATGCCAGAAAATACCCTGCCCCCCCAAGAAGAGTATCAGATGGACCTGGATCTATTGGATCTACTAAAGAAGATCATAAGCTTCAAGACAGTGGCTCCGCCTGGAAGCAATTACCGGGAGATTGTGGATTGGCTGGTGCCAGTCTTCCAGGAGATGGGCTTTTCCAGCCGCAAGCTGGTCATGCCCCAGGAGGTATTTGCCAGCCGATGCCAGGACAGCAGGCTGGAAGGAGACCGTTTCAATCTCAAGGCGGACCTGGATGCGGGTAGAGAGAAGACACTGGTCATCTATGCCCATCTGGATGTGGTTCCCGCAGAGGGTGACTGGGATACCGATCCCTTCCAGGCGGTGCAGAAGGAGGGGCGGATCTACGGCCGGGGCGTCTCAGACTGCAAGGGCTCCATCGCCGCCCTGATTGCCGCACTGCGCTCTCTTCTTAAGACCGGCCGCCCCAGATACAACCTATCCGTCCTTCTGACCACAGACGAGGAGGTGGGCGGCTACTCCGGGCTGTGCTACCTAACCGACCTGGGTGAGGTTAGAGGAGATATGATGCTCTGCATGGACGGCTTTTGCGATGATGTGGTCATAGGAAGCAACGGCATCATAACCTGGGAGGCCACGGTTCATGGCCGGTCGGCCCACAGCGGCTCAAGCTTCCTGGGCATCAATGCCGTGGAGAGGTCCATACCGGTAATGCAGGCTCTAATGGTTCTCAAGAAGGAGGTGCAGTCCCGGAGATCGGCCGTTCCCTCCAGCTCCGCCCTGGAGGCCATGGGCATGAAGAGCCTCAAGCCCATGCTCAATATAACCATGATCAATGGGGGAGTGAAAGAGAACATTGTGCCAGACCGCTGCACCTTAAGAGGCGACCGCAGAGTCATACCCGAGGAGAGCATGGAAGAGGCCATGCAGGAACTGGAGAGCGCCCTCAAGCCACTGGAAGCCCAGATGGATCTGAAATTCTATCCCGGATATCCGCCCATGAGCGTCAATCCCGATCATCCCTGGGTCT
>MTKZ01000052.1_pt1 | contig 18990 bp, 16 predicted proteins | sample 1042781 | NCBI WGS metagenome assembly MTKZ01 (sample SAMN06212207, study PRJNA360539) | anaerobic digester metagenome | biome: Wastewater treatment plant; material: sludge; isolation source: anaerobic digester fed with sludge from wastewater treatment plant | place: Denmark: WWTP Viborg ... | reverse complement strand
GGGCTTGCCGGTCCGGGCGTTCGTGCCGGCCGGCCGGCGGCGTGCCGTCTTTGCCGATTACCTGCAGCTGGGGCAGGCACTCCGGCTCTCTGGCGAGATGGGTAACCGACCGATCCCGGCGCTCGCAGCCGATCTCATGTCGCCGACCGTGCTGACCGGCGACCTGACGATTGAAGAGCAGGATGCCCTTCGAGAGCAGCCCAACGTTGTCCTGCCCTCGGCCGGCTTGCGCCAACGGCGTGCGTCTTTCATGGTCGACCTGGCGCTCCCCCGCTGGCAGGCGGGCGAGCCAGACGACCTGACGCAGCTCGAGCCGATCTATGTCCATCAGCAGACCGGCGCAACCGGCACATTGGCGCACCACGCCGACACGGGGACTCGCGAATGAGCTACTACATCGCCCCGATGCGGATCGACGACATCGCTGAAGTCTCTCGCGTCGAGCATCTCTGCTTCACCAATCCGTGGCCGCAGTCCGCGTATCGCCGCGAGCTACGCAACCCCGGCAACAACGCCTATATCGTCCTCTGGGAACACGACGACTCCCGCCCATCAGACACATCGGACGAATCGCGCGGAGCGCTCTCGATACTGCCGTTCTTCCGCCGCAGCGAGCGGGCGCACGAGGACCGAATCGTCGGGTTCGCCGGGATGTGGATGCTCTACGACGAGGCGCACGTCACAACGATCGGCGTCACCCCCGACCTGCGCGGGAAAGGCCTTGGCGAGCTGATGCTGATCCGGCTGTTCGAAATCGCTGGCGAACGCACCGCGGAGTGGGTTACGCTCGAGGTTCGCGTCTCAAATGCCAGCGCCCAGGCGCTCTACCACAAGTACGGCTTCAGCCAGCAGGGCCTGCGACGACGCTACTACAGCGACAATGGCGAAGACGCCTACATCATGTGGTCGCCATCGATCCGCACCGATGAGTACCGNNGACGGCGACGACGGCCGGATGGAGTCCACCTCATGAACATCCTGGCGATCGAGACATCCTGCGACGAAACCGCCGCTGCCGTCGTGCGTGGCGGGCGGTGGGTGCTGTCCAATGTTGTCGCGTCGCAGATCGCGTTGCATGAGTCGTATGGTGGGATCGTGCCGGAGCTAGCCTCGCGGCAGCACGTGACGGCCATCGTCCCGGTTCTCCGGGAAGCACTGGCGACGGCCGGCGTCGGGCGAGACGATATCGACGCGATCGCGGTGACCGAGGGGCCGGGTCTGGCCGGCTCACTGCTCGTTGGTATCAACGTCGCCAAGACGCTCGCCTTTGCCTGGAAGAAGCCGCTCATCCCGGTCAATCACCTCGAAGGGCATATCTACGCCAACTGGCTGATACCAGCCGACGCCGATCCGGGCAGCTACCCACCACCCTCGTTCCCGGCGGTCTGCCTGATTGTCTCCGGCGGTCACACCGACCTGCTGCTCGTCCATCGCCACGGGGTCTACGAGATCCTTGGGCGCACGCTGGATGACGCGGCCGGCGAGGCGTTTGACAAGGGCGCCCGCATCCTCGGGCTCGGCTATCCAGGCGGACCAGCGATCCAGCGCGCCGCCGAAGGGCGCCGGCCGCTTGAACAGCTCCCGCGCGCCTGGCTCGGCGATCGCTACGACTTCTCGTTCTCCGGCGTCAAGACCGCGCTACTGCGCGCTGCGGAGCCCTATCGCAAGCAGGCCCCGCCGCCCGGCCGCGGAGCGAAGCAGGCACGAGGCAACGACGAGCCGTTCGTCCGTCACGAGCCGCCGGCCTATTCGCCGAACATGCCGGTCGGCGAGCTGGCAGCCGCCTACCAGGACGCGATTGTCGATGTGCTGGTCGAGAAGACGGCGAACGCCACCCAGCAGGAACGCGCCCAGAGTGTGATGCTCTCCGGCGGCGTCTCCGCCAATGCGCTCTTGCGCCGCCGGATGGAGGCGCGTCTCCGACCACTCGGCGTTCCGTTGTTCATCCCCGAGCTCCAGTACTGCACCGACAACGCCGCAATGATCGCCGGGGCTGCCTATCAGGTTCTTCGCCGCGGAGCGCTGGCCGGCTGGGAGCTCGACGTCCGCGCGCAGTTGCCATGGGCTGCGATCCCGGGGATCAAGATCATCGAGCGCGCCCGTGGTTGAGGCCGGCTGGCAACGCGAACGCGACATTGCCTCGCAGGCTGCGCGCGAGGCCGGCGCGTTGCTGCTCGATCGGCTCGGCGCAGCCGGGCAGGTCGAATTCAAGTCCAGCGTCGTCGATCCGGTGACCGCCGCCGACCGCGACAGCCAGGCGCTGATCGCCGACCGACTTCTGACGGCGTTCCCCGACGACCTGCTCCTCGGCGAAGAGGATGACGCGCGCGACACCGTCGCTGGTGATGGCCGCCTCTGGATCGTCGATCCGCTGGATGGCACAGTCAACTTCGTCCACGGCTACCCGGTCTTTGCCGTCTCGATCGCGCTGTATGCCGACGGCGCCGTTCAGGTGGGTGTTCTCTACGATCCAGGGCGGGACGAGATGTTCGTGGCCACACGCGGCGGCGGCGCGACACTCAACGGCCGGCCGATCGCCGTCTCCGACACCCCCACGCTGATCGCGGCGATGGTGGCGACCGGCTTTCCCTATGACCTCGAAGAACGCCGGGCGGTGCTGCCGCTCTTCGATACGCTCGTCCAGCGCACCCAGGCGGTGCGGCGCGATGGCTCGGCGGCGTTGAATCTCGCCTACGTCGCCTGCGGACGCTTCGATGCGTACTGGGAGCGCAACGTCCAGCCGTGGGACATTGCCGCCGCGGAACTGTTCCTCGAGGAGGCCGGGGGCCGGCTGACTGGCTACGACGGCGACGCCTTCAGCCTGTGGGCCGGCGAGGTTGTCGCGTCCAACGGTTGCATCCATGACGCGCTGCTTGCCGTTATCGCAAGCGTCGCAGCGGAATAGCGGATACACTCCTGCCTGCGCGGCTACGCCGCGACGGTCAACAACGCGAAGCAGGGACGATGGACAACGCGTTCGAGCTGTATCACGATCGGATCATCGAGGCCATCGAGCAGGGCGAGGTCGTCTGCCTGTTCTTTCCTCGGTTGGGCAAGACGCTGATCATCGACCCGCGCCACTCCGACACAGCCCCGCCGGCCATCTTCATCGAGAACATGGTCCGGTCCCCGCGCGAACGGCTGGAGAGCCTGCGCAGGCTGCGGCCGGAGTTCTCCCTGCCAGAGGAGATGCGGCTAGTGCCATGGTTCGGCTTCGTTGGGTCGCTCGATGACGCTGGCGTGACCAGGGCGCTGCTGCGCCGCTGCACGGAGGCCGGCGACCTGCGCATGGCCCGCGCCTGCACAGCGGCGCTGCGCGAGCTGCGCCGAATCGAGCACCAGATCATGCGAGCGATCATTCGTGGGGAGAGCAGCCGGACGATCTGGGAGCGGCCGCGCGCCTGAGCGGGATCAGCGCAAGGCCCGGACGCGCGGGACGCGCAAGTAGGCGTAGAGCGCGAGCAGCACGACGCCCATCCCCATCACGCCGACCGTCACCTGGACGCCGATCCACTCACTGGCGAAGCCGGCCGCGACGGTTCCGAGCGGGACCATGCCCCGATTCAGGAAGAAGATGCTCATCACCCGGCCACGCATCTCGTCGGACGAATGCGTCTGCAACAGTGTCGTATTCAGCGCCATGTAGCCCGTCTGGCCAAGCCCCACCCCGAACAGCAACGCGAACGACAGCACGGGGATCGTCGACTGGCTGAACAGGACCAGCATCGCCCCGAACACCACCATTACCAGCAGCATGATCCGGCCGCGATGATGACCATCGCGCAGCGCGGCGACAGTGAGCGCGCCGCAGAGCGCGCCGATTCCGGTGAAAGCGACAAGGATGCCGTATCCCTCGTTGCCGATCCCGAGCACGTCGTCGGCGAAGATCGGCAGCAACGTCATGTATGGCATGCCCAGCAGCATCGGCACAAGCGCCAGCACCACGAGAGTCCGCAGCACCTCGTGACCCCGCAGGTAGGAGAGACCCTCACCGATTGATGCCAGCAGATTCTTGCGCGCCCGGACGACCATCGGTGGGATCGACATCATTGCCAGCGTCACGATGAGGATCGTAAACGACATGCCGTTCAGGAAGAATACGCCGCCGGTGCCGACGAGGGTGATCAGAATGCCGCCAAGCGAGCCGCCGAGGATGCGGGTGAGGTTCATCGTCGCCGAGTTCAGCGCGATCGCGTTTGCCAGATGCTCGCGGTCGACGATATCCGACAGTAGCGCCTGCCGCGTCGGGAGGTTCACACTCAGCATCACCCCGCGCAGCGCCGCGATCGCCAGCACGTGCCAGACGGCAACCGTGCCCGTCCAGACGAGCGCAGCCAGCAACAGCGCCAGCACCATCGCGAACGTTTGAGTGATCTGCATCAGCCGGCGGCGCTCCATGCGGTCGGCCATCGCGCCACCGAAGAGCGTGAAGAGCAGGATCGGAAAGGCGCGGAAGAAGGACATGATGCCCAGGTAGCCACCGCTGCCGGTCAGCTGCCACATCAGCCAGCCGATCGCGATCTGGTCCATCCAGTCGCCAGTGTTGGCGATTAGCGAGCCGATCCAGTAAAGACGGTAGTTGCGGTGACGCAGTGAGGCGAACATCTCGCCCCGAAAACGCGGCAACGCGACATCGGCGGACTTCTGCCCGCCGGGAACGCGCGATCTCCACCAGGCCGGCCGAAACCGCTCGCCCGACACTCAACCCCCCGCTCACGTAGCCGGCAGGGTAGCGCGGCCGGCGAAGCCCCGTCAAGCGTCAGGGGGTCGGCGACGCACCCGGCTACAACCATTCCGACGGCGACGAGGATGCCGAGTAGCCGCCAGCGCATCGCAGTCCTCCTAACGGTAATGCAGAGTAAAGCAGACGTTGGAACAGGCCGATAAAGATCAGGAGCACAGCGCACAGGAACCGCGTGCACGTGTGTCTTGTCAAGTGCAGCGACTCGCACGAAATGCCATGCAACGTAGTGCGACAGCCACCTCCGCCGTCTGTCATTCTCGCGGGTTCCCCGCCTCCTGTCATTCTGAGCCGCAGCGAAGAATCCGTTCCTCCCCATCAGCTGCGACCGAACGCAGGGAACCGGATCCTTCACTGCCGGGTGCCCTCTGGGCGTCGGATGACAGAGGAAGGGGTGGCAGCCAGCCTGCCATATTCACTGCGGTCGAACGTGGGGGATGTCATCCTGACACTCTATGCTAGTCGCTGCACTGAGCGACCGGGGGACACACCGGTGCGGGGATGGCTCATCGCTCGTATCATTGCAGCAACGTTTGCAAGAGCGTTCGTCGGTCGTCCATCCCCATCCGCAGGTGGATTCGGGATCCGCGACGGACACAACACCGACATACGAACAGCCTGAATGCGCATCAACGGGTTGACGCGCTATGGACGGGAATGGCTTGGTGGACCAGCGAATTCGCGACCAGCTGAAGAACGGCCAGCGGATCGACATCACGACGACCGGGCGCAAGAGCGGCCGGCCGACGCGAATCGAGATCATGTTCCAGAACATCGACGGGACTGTGTATATCTCCGGCGTGCCGGGAAGGCGTGACTGGTACGCCAACGTAGTCGCCAATCCAGCCTTCATCTTCCATCTCAAGAGGGACGCACAGGCCGATCTCCCCGCCCATGCCCGTCCGATCACCGACCCCGACGAGCGCCGCGTCGTGCTCACGAAGTTCACCGCCAACTGGAGCCGTTCCAACGATCTGGATGACTGGCTCGCCCGATCCCCACTGGTAGAGGTGACGTTCGACGAAGGGTGATCGGCAGGACCGAAGCTTCGTGAGCCTTTGGAGCGTCAACGTATACTCGGACAGCATGGCCCACTCTGCAGGCCACCAATACCGCTGACGACCAAGGATGACATGAGCTCCGACGGCATACTCGACCAACCCTCCGAGACAGTGGACGACCGCGAGGCGACGATCGCCCAATTCGCCACGCTCTACCCGTTTCCGCTCGACGACTTCCAGCGCGAGGCAATCAACACGTTCCTCAACGGCGAGTCCGTCATGGTCGCCGCGCCGACCGGGACAGGCAAGACGGTCGTCGCGGAGTTCGGCGTCTATGAATCGTCGCGGCGTGGCGGCAGGGTGATCTATACGACGCCGATCAAAGCGCTCTCGAATCAGAAGTTCCGCGACCTGCGCGTCTGGTACGGCGACCGGGTAGGACTGCTGACCGGGGATGTCTCCGAAAATCCGCAAGCGCCGATCGTCGTGATGACGACGGAAGTGTTGCGCAACATGCTGCTCCAGACCCCATGGGACCTGGAGCCGGTCGACTGCGTTGTCTTCGACGAGGTTCACTACATCGCCGACCCGGAGCGTGGCACCACCTGGGAAGAGGCGATCATCCTCTGCCCGGACCACATCCAGCTGATCTGCCTGTCGGCGACTGTCTCCAACGCGGACGAGATCGCCCAATGGATCTCGCGCACCCACCGGCCGATCCGGTTGATCACCCACACCGAGCGCGCCGTGCCGCTGGCGCTCTCCTACTACCTCGACAAGAAGCTGCGCCCGGTCATCGACCACAATGGCGAGATCGTCGCCGAGTACCCGAAGGCCGGCGGCGAGGTGCGCAAGCGAATGCAGCGCGGCGGGCTGTCGCCCGACCAGCGACGCAAGGCGGAGCTCGACGAGCCGCAGCCGTGGGAGATCCTGCTGGCGATGGCGTCGAAGGAGATGCTGCCGGCCATCTACTTCCTCTTCTCGCGCCGCGATTGCGAGAACTACGCCCAGCGCTTCTCGATGATGCGCCCGAACCTCGTCCGAGACGACGAGACGCGCGGGCGAATCAACGCAGTGATCGATGTCTATCTCGGCTCACTCCGCCCCGAGGACCAGGAGCTCGAACAGGTTCGGGCCATCGTCTCGCTGGCGTCGCAGGGGATCGGCTTTCACCACGCGGGCCTGCTGCCAATCCTGAAGCAGGTCGTCGAGGTGCTGTTCGGCCGTGGCTTGATGCAGGTCGTCTTCGCCACCGACACGCTGGCGCTCGGGGTCAACATGCCGGCCCGCTCGGTCGTGATTGGCCGGATGACGAAGTGGGACGGGCGCAATCGACGACTGCTGACGCCGAACGAATTTCAGCAGATGGCCGGCCGCGCCGGGCGGCGTGGGATGGACGCCAAGGGCAATGTGATCGTTCCGCACTCGCCGTGGATCCGCTTCAACGAAATGATGGACATAGCCACCGGTGATCTGCACCCGGTGATCTCATCGTTCGCCATTCGTTACAACACGGTCCTCAACCTGTGGGATCCTCCCATGGCAATCGAGTCCGCCAGATGCTCCAGCAGTCTCTCTCGCAGTTCCAGGCGGCCGGCCGCGTTCGCGAGCTGGAAGACGACATCGTCGATCTCGGCGCGCGGATGCAGGAGCTCCCCCAGGGTTGCCTGATCGGTCTGGATGCTGGCGACGAGCTGCTGGAGGAATACCAGGGGATCAATCATTCGATCGACGCACTCCGCGGCAAGGAGCGCGGCGTTCAGCAGGACATGCGCAGCCTCTCGACACTCGAGGAGACGCCGCCGTGGCCCCAGCCTGGCCGGCAGGCGCTGCGCCGTGTCTTCCGCACCGCCGAACCCGGTCTGGTCGTCCATACCCGAGACCGCGGCTGGGGGGTCTATCTCGGCCGGTCGTCCTCTGGCGGCATCGGCCTGTTCCTCTTTGGCGACGCCGTCGAGCCGCTCAGCGAGTATCGATTTATCGACTATATGCCGTCTCCACAGCACCGCGTCGATGTCCCGCCCGAGCTGGCGGCGATTGCCGAGCCGGTGTCTGACATTCGCGCAATCGCTGACGGCGCTGTCGAGCGCGTGCGCGAGGATCTGGCGACGCTGCCGTTGCCGGATCTCGATGCCGAGTCGGCCGCCTACCGCGCGGCAGTCGGGGAGCGGCACGAACGCGCCCACGCGCGACTGGCAACCGACCTCGGGGGAATCCAGGAGCAGATCGGCGAGCTCCACGAAGCTCGCGCGGTCCACCCATGCCACGCCTGCCCGCGCCGGAAGGAACACCAGAACAACATGCGTCGAGTCGACGCGCTTGCCCGCGAGCGCTCACGCGCCGAGGCAGAGCTGAAGGCGGAACACGAGGCGGAGACGGAGCGCGTGCGCGGGATCATCGCCGGCATCCGCAACGTTCTGCATCGCTTCAACTATCTCTATCGTGGCTACCCGACCGCCAAGGCGGATCTGCTTGCCGATGTGTTCGATTCGAACGGGCTGGTTGTCTGCGAAATGGTCGATCGCGGGATGGTGGACAAGCTGGAACCAGCCGACGCCGCCGAGGTGTTCTCCTGGTTCGCCTACGACCGTGATTCGCGATTCACGAACGACTACAGCCTGCCGAACCATCTCGTCCTGTTACGTCGCCGACTGGAGGACATGGAGCAGCAGATCCTTGCCACCGAGCGACAGAACGGCCTGTTTATCTCCCACGGCCACAACCTCGGCTTCTATGGCGCGATGCGCGCATGGTGTCGTGGCGCGACGATGGCAGAGATCACCGAGACGATCCACCTTTCCGAAGGCGACATGGTCCTGTCGTTCAACAAGACGATCGACCTGATGCGCCAGGTTCGGGAGATGCTCTCGAACAGCGACCCCACCCATCCGCTACGCGACACGCTCTTCGGGGCCGAACAGCTCGTCCGCCGTGATATCGTCGCGCAATCCCTCGCCCTCGGCTTCCTGCCGATCGAGGAGGAGGAGACGACGACAGAGATCGACGACAACGTCGACATCGCCGACGAGGCGGAATAGCCCTCATCCATCCCGGGACAATCGGCCGTCGCCCGATCTCTATCCCTCTTCGGGCTCGAGGCGGGCGCGATATGGCCGGGCAAGGGCGGCGTAGTAGTCGGCGCGCAGATGGTGCAGGACCCGGCCCGCCTCGGTCTCGACAATCCAGCGACCGTCGAACGCTTCGGCCATTGCCGAGACTGCGAGTGGCTGGCCGACGAACAGATCGTGGTCGCCAAAGCGCGAGCAGGCGACCACGCCGCATTCGATGTGTGCCACGCACTCCTCGATCAATGGCGCTTCGACAGCCAGCGCGTCGATCGGTGTGAGGCCGGCGGCGACGAGCTTGTCTCCATCCCGGCCCGACAGCATCCCGCAGCGGTGGATAGCGACGAGCAGATCTGCCGTCGGGAAGCTCAGCGCGAAATATTCGCTCTTCGAGACATACTCGTGCGTCAGTCTGCCTGGGTGGATCGCGACCGCAACGAGCGGCGGATCGAAGCTGACCGGCGCCATCCACGCCACCGTCATGACATTATCGCTGGAGCGGAACCGGCTGGTGAGCAGCGCCACAGGACCCGGTTGGAGCAGCCGGACAGCGTCGATTGCCTCACGAACAACCTTCTCAGCCATCGACTTCGTCCTGCGGCCCGGGAGTTCCGATCACCTCCCGGTAGAGCTCAACCGTCTGGGCAGCAATCTGACGTTGTGTGTACTGCGCGAGAACGCGCTGTCGCCCGGCCTCCGACAATCCACTGCGAAGCGACGGGTCATTCAGCAGCTTGCCAAGCTGCATTGCCAGCGCGGCGACATCCCCTTCGGCGAACGTCAGGCCGGCGTCGCCGATCACGTTCGGGATCTCGCCGGAGTCCGACCCAACAACCGGGACACCGCAAGACATCGCCTCCACGATCACCCTACCGAACTGCTCTTTCCAGTTTGGCCGGGTCCGCGACGGGACAACAACAACGTCCAGCTCGTGGAGGAACGCGGGAATCTTCGCGCTCGGCATCGTGCCGCGAAACGTCACGCGATTTCCAAGACCACGCGCGCTCGCTCGCGCCTTGAGGTCGTCGTGACTCTCACCCGCGCCAACGATCACCAGCCGCGGGTGGTGTGGCAGGAGCGCGATGGCGTCGATCAGTGTGTCCACGCCCTTCTCGGGGACAAGTCGCCCGTAGTAGCCAATCGTCGGCGGTCGTTCGGAATCCGACGGCGCGCGACCCGGCGCGAAAATCTCCGGATCGACGCCGAACTGCGGGATCACCTCGACTCGTTTGCGAAACCCCTTCCGCCGCAGAACATCGACCGCATCGGCATTGCCGGCCAGCCCGGCGCTGGCGTGGCGGTAGGTATAGAGCTCGAAGAGCCGGAACGGAGGCGGGTAGCGCCGGTACAGATTCTGCCAGGTGAAGAAGACCGTCTTCGCGCCAACCCGTTTCGCCAGGGTCGTCGCCTGGGCGGCGACAAGGTTATATGGCTCTTCGTCAATGTGGATCAGATCCGGCTGAAAGCGTTGGACAACCTTGCCAAGTCCGGGATAGAAATGCAGGTGATGCCGGCCATTGAACGCCATCTTCTCGACTTCGAGCTGATAGCCCTCGGTGAACAACCGATCCAGCTCCAGCGTCCCGACCCGTCCCTCAACCCACTTCGGCGGCACGACGACCAGCAGCTCGAGGTCGGGCGCGGCTGCCATCTCCTCGAGCTTCTTCTGATAGACCCCGGTCACGAGCGCCTTGGACACCATCAGAACGCGCAGCGGTTACCCCCGTCCAGCACTTCTCGATAGGCGTCCGCCGTTTGCTCGGCGGTTCGCTGCCAGGAAAAACGCGCAGCTTGCCGAAGCGATCGTGCCGCGAGGTCAGCCCGCAACGCCGGGTCTCCGCAGACAGCGACCAACGCCCGGCCGATCACCTCCGGCTCCGGATCGATCAGCAGGCCGGCATTGCCGACGACCTCTGGCAGGCTCGTGCGGTTTGAGCAGACAACTGGCGCGCCGCACGACATCGCCTCCAGTGGATTCAGCCCGAACCCCTCGTAGGCAGATGTGAACGCGAAGACCGCACAAGATCGGTACAGGTTGATTTTATCCGATTCGCTGATGAATCCGGTCCGGACTACCTGTCTTCGCAGCCCAAGCGCATCGATCGGCCCATCGAGTGACGGATAGAGGAGGGTGTTATCGGTGTGTGGCCGGCCGGCGATGACCAGCGAGCAACCGTCCGGAAGCGACGGTAGCGCGAGAGAGAAGCCATGGACCAGCGCCGGGAGCTGCTTCCGAACATCGTAGCCGCCAACATTGAGCACGAACGGTCGCGAGATCCCGAGCCGCGCGAGCGTCTCGTCGACCTCAGCCTCGTCGTCGCGTGTCCGAGCAGGAGTCATGCCCTCGTGAGCAGCCAGCAGCGTGACACGGATGCGGTCTGGATCGATACCAAGCCTGGCGACGATATCCGATCTCGAATACTCGGAGTCAGTGAGGATCAACGCCGCGCGACGGACGGCCCGGCCAACGAGCCGCAGGTATCCGCGCATCTGACGTGATCCGCCATACTCCGGGATCGCCAGTGGGATAACGTCGTGGACGGTGACGACATGTGGGACGCGTTGGAGCAACGGCGCAGAAAGATACGGAACGTGCACCAGCCGCACACCGGAGCGACGGGTCGCCGCAGGCAGGCCGGCCTGCTCCCAGTAGAGCTTTCGCGCCTTGGCCGGGAGGCGACTCCCAGGCATCCGGCCGTGGGTGACACGGTCGGACGGAGTTGACGCGCTCTCAACCACCGTGTCGGACGGCGCGAGCAGCACGGGCTCGATACCCATCTCGCCGTCATTCAACGCCCGCCACAGGTGGGTGGCGTACTGTCCGGCGCCGGTCATCGGTTGCTCGAAGAAAAGCGCGTCAAATCCCACGCGCGAAGAGGCCGTCATGGCTGGCGAGTATAGCAGAGCCTCATCGGGTGAGATCATGGCGTCGGCGCTGCGTTAGAATACGATGAGCGCTCGATACGCGCTCGCTCATGTTGCTAGGAGGAATGAGTTCATGTCCAAGCCTGTGGATGTCACCGATTCGACGTTTGCCGATGAAGTGATCAACGCCGATACCCCCGTCCTGGTCGATTTCTGGGCAGCCTGGTGCGGCCCTTGCCGCGTCGTTGGTCCGATCCTCGAGGAGATCGCCAGCGAGAAGGACGGCAAGCTGAAGATCGCCAAGGTCAATATCGACGAGAACAATCAGATGGCCGCGCAGTTGGGGATCAGCTCGATCCCGACAATGATCCTCTACAAGAACGGCCAGCCGGTCGAGAAGATCGTTGGCGCATACCCGAAGCCACGCATCCTCGAGAAGGTCGAACCGCACCTCTAGGACGCGATCGCGACATCTGTCTCATCACGCTGCCCGGGTTCTTCGGCCCGGGCAGCGCATTCTGTTTGCGTTAGCCCCCCCGCTCACGATGTCGAGCGAATAGCGCCGACGCAACGGTCGCGAATATGGCCGTCCCCCGGCTCATATATTCCCGTTGCCGGATAGCAATCATCCCGACGTTGTCTTGCTCCATCGACACAAGGGCGCCGTAGCTGTATCGGTTGCGCCGCAGATCGAACTCGATGATCCGCGGCTCACCAGCATCGATCAGATCCGGGCGGTTTGGGTCGTACACTGCGATCCAGCCTCGCTCATCGCTCTCCTGGACGAGGTGGTACGGGACGACGGTGTGTCCCTGCTCGACGAGGGCAGTCGCCACATCGCGCCGCCAAGGCTTCGGAACTCCGATGTCGAGCGCTCGGTCGGTTGTTCCAGCGCGCAGCAGGTCGTCGCGGACGGCGAAGAAAGCCGCCCGTGGCGAGGCGCGAAGGAACCAGCCGGCGGCTGCTAGCAACGACCGATCAAGAAGCTGCCGGCCATGATAGACCGCGATCCGCTCCAGCGCGGCTGCCTGCGTCGGCGGAGCCGGCTCTTGCCCCTGCCCACGGGCGATGGCCCAGCGCGCCATCCCGGTACAAAGACCGCCTGTCGGAGCAACGGAGCGGATAAACACGATAGCCGAGTACAGGCCCTCAAAGAGCAGCCGAGCTGCGAAGTCCGGCATCGGCGCGTAGGTCTGGTCGAAGATCTGTCGGTCGGGCTCGACGTCCCCGAGAGCGCCAGGGCTGTTGGGCAGAGAAAACGCATGCTGTCGGATGTCGAATGAGCTGCGGAGGTCGAAAGTCAACGGCACACGAACCGACCCGCGGACAGCATCGCGAGTGTCCACCAGCCGGAACTCGGCGTTCTGGCCGACTCTCACCCGATTGGCGCGCGCGCGCCAATGGCCGGGCCCGACGGGTTCGATCTGCCAGCCGGCCGGCCCGACTACCCGCAGATCATCGTCCGTCGCATTCTGGGCCCCGAAGGTGGTGGCTTCGAGATCGATCCAGTCAACCCGAACGCGCGGGGCGTCGAGTCCGTTCCTCGTAATCAGCACCGGCCTCACGAGCGCCATCGGCCCTCCCTGCTTCGTCGCGCACGATGAGTGTCCGGGATCGATCTGGGACAACACAGCGGGGATTCGCTGCTACGAGGAAGGTGCGTCGCTCGCGCGCCTCGTCTCGTCCAGCGTCGCCATCTCTCGGCGCCAGTCGTCCAGATCGCGGAACTCGCGATAGACCGACGCGAACCGGATGTAGGCAATCTGGTCGAGCTCCTTGAGCTTGACGAGCACGAGCTCGCCGATATCGGTGCTCGACACTTCGCTGGCGTTCCGGTCGATCAGCTCGGTCTCGATCTCGCGCACGATTCGCTCGACCTCAGTCATCGGCACGGGTCGCTTGGTCAACGCGATCAGCAGCTTGTCCGTCAGCTTGCGCTGGCTGAATGGCTCACGACGCCCATCACGCTTGACGACGACCAGCTCGCGCGCTTCGACCGTCTCGTAGGTCGTGAATCGACGGCCACAGACGACGCACTCTCGACGACGTCGAATCGACTCGCCATCGCGGACATCCCGCGAGTCAACGACGCGCGAGTCGGGCTTCCCACAATATGGACATCTCATGACCCCTCCTCGCCGCCTGACGACGAAACGGGACGACCTGCCGTGGCCCTGGCCCGACGCAGCATCGCCCCGCCTCGCATGAAGTCGTATCCGTTGCTATTGACGTTCGCGGAGGAACCGCAGGATCGCAGGCTCCGCCCACTCATCATCTGGCAACACCGGAGTCCGCGGCGGCGCGCTGCCCTCGATCGCGCGCTGCGAGCGTCGCTCCGATCGCTCTGAACGTTCCTCGCGAGGGCGCTGGCGGGTCGGCCGCGCTCCCTGGAACCCGGTTGCAATGAGCGTGATCGTGATATCGCGGCCCAGAGATTCGTCGATCGACGTGCCGAAGATGATCTCGGCATCGTCATCAGCCGCCGAGCGGATGATCTCCGCAGCCTCGCCAACCTCGGCGATCGTCAGATCGCTGCTGGCGGCAATGTTGTAGAGCACGCCAGTAGCGCCGTCGATGCTCATCTCCAGCAGCGGGCTCTCGATCGCCATCCGCGCGGCGTCTGTCGTCCGGTTGTCGCCACTGCCGTGGCCAATTGCCATCAACGCAGAACCGGCGTCGCGCATGATCGTCTTCACGTCGGCGAAGTCGAGGTTGATCATTCCCGGCTTGACGATCAGATCCGAGATTCCCTGAATACCCTGCCGGAGCACGTCGTCCGCGATGCGGAACGCCTCGGAGAATGGGGTTTTCGGATCGACCATCTGCATCAATCGTTCGTTGGGGATCGTGATCAACGCGTCGACGTGCTCGCGAAGGGCCGCGATCGACTCATCTGCGACACGGCGGCGCTTGGCGCCCTCAAAATCGAACGGCTTGGTCACGACACCAACGGTGAGCGCGCCGGATTCGCGGGCGAGCTTGGCAACGATCGGTGATGCGCCACTGCCGGTGCCACCACCCATGCCGGCGGTGATGAATACCATGTCTGCGCCGCGAATGACCTCCGCCAGCGTCTCCAGGCTCTCCTCGGCCGCGCGTTCGCCGATTTCCGGCCGGCCGCCCGCGCCGAGCCCTTTGGTCAGCTTGTCCCCGATACGCAGCGTTATCGGCGCGTTGGAGTTGATCAGCATCTGGGCGTCGGTATTGATCGCGACGAATTCGACCCCGTCGACTCCGGAGTCGATCATGCGATTGATCGCATTCCCGCCACCGCCACCAACACCAACAACCTTGATCCTCGCGAAGTTTGCCGTGTACTCGTCCCCATGCCCGTCAAACATGTGATTTCCCTCCGGGTTACCCTGCCACTCCGTCAGGCCACGAACCCAAACAGCGCACCAGCGCTGGTATTATGTGTCGCTAGTCGTCGGGGCTGACCGGGACAAACTCGCGAACCCAGTCTCTGAAAATCCGGCCCCAGTCTCGTTGGCCGCTGTCATTCGACCGCGGTCGTTGTCGCATTACGTCAATTGTATCGTGTCGCGCGAATGGGTTCATCACCAGCGGATGAACGAACCCAGCCGCCGCCGGGCTGCGCTGGCGCGTCGGCGTTGGCCCGACCGACCGGCCAGACACGTAGCGGATAAGCCCGACCGCGGCGCTCACTCCCGGGTCAGCGATGCTCGGGAATCCGCGCCCTGGCAGCACCTGACCTGCGCGGGCCGTCGTGCCGAGGATCGCCCGGGTGATGTCGATGATGCCGATCAGCTGCGCAGTGCCGCCGGTCAGGATCACGCCGGCCGGAAGGCGGCCCGTGTCGTCCAGCGCGTCGAGCGTCTCCTTCACCTTGTCGATGATCTGAACCGTGCGCGCGGCGACGATCGACCGCACCGCGAACCCGGGTATCGTCCCGTACTTCGCCTGGCGCTGCAGCGCCGCGATGGTTTTCGGTGTCCAGTCGATCAGCTCTTCGTCGACATCCTCGCTGATCGCGCCGTGCTCGCGCTTCAGACGATCGGCTTCCTCCACCGGGATCTGCAGGATCGACGCGACGTCGGCCGTGATGTGGTGACCGCCGAGCGGGATCGACGCCAGATGCTGGAGCTCACCGTTGAGATAGACCGCGATGTCGGTCGAGGCGCTGCCGATATCGACAACGGCAACGCCGGCCTCGCGCTCTGATTGCGACGAAACGGCCGCGACGACGGCAACTCCAGTTGGGACGAGTGTATGCACGCGAATCCCGGCAATATCGGCTGCCCGCCGCAACCCCTCGGTCAGCTGAGTCGGAACGGCAAAATCTCGCATCCAGACGTCCAGCCGACGTCCGACACGACCAGAGGGATCATCGACCGGCTCGCCATCGATCGCGAAGGCGCGAACGACGCGATGGATCGTCGACCAGCCACCCGCGTCACGTCCGCGCGCGTCCTCGATCGCCCGACGAATATCGCGCGCCTCGATCGGCCGACCAGCGTTCAGCTCGACCCCGCCCATCCGCTCGAGCGTCTCGACCCGAGCGCCTGACACCGTCGCCACGATATCCTCGACGCTAACGCCGATGAGATAGCGTGCCTCCTCGACCGCGCGCTTCAACGCGCCGCCCAACGCCTCCGGGTCGGCGATTTCGCCGGCGCGCAAACCGCCAGACGAGGTGCTGCCGTGACCGACGTAGCGCACGCCGCCATCGCGATCGCGGAGCGCCACAGCCGAGCAGAGCTTGCTCGCGCCAATGTCGATACCGACGATGAACTGGTCAGGCACGGCTGCTACTCCGGTCATTCGTCTCGTCGCGGCCTGCGCGAGCGTCCGCTCCTCATCGCCTGACGGTGATTTCGATCGTACCCCACCCGCGACCCTACGAAACTCAACATGAGACTGCTCTCAACCACTGTACCACACTGTACGTACACTCTGCATCTACTTATAATACGGACGGTCGGGTTCGCGCAAGTCCAGTAGTTGCCAGGCTGCGCCGCTACCGACGACGGTCTGGTAAACAGCCAGCTTCATTGGCATCCGGTCGGGCGATCCCAGGATGACGTGCCGCCCGTCGCGCAGCGTGGCGACGAGGCCATCGTCCCGAGTCCAGCGCACCTCGGTCGAGACCGTCCCGAGCGTCTGGGTAGCAGCAACTCCCGCTGCGACGATCGCAGGGTCGAGCGTGCCTCCCACCGCTGGCGCGTCCATCTCGCTGACAATGGTCGGGACACTGTCCGGCCCGGGCGCGGACCCTGTGAGGATATGACCACGCGTGTCGACCAGCCAGACCTGCCCGCCGGCCTGCCAGGCAAGCACTGGTTGGCGCTCGACGACGGTGATCGTCACCTTATCCGGGAAGCTGGTGCGAACGGTAACCCGCTCGACGTAGGGCAGCCGGGCGACCCTCCCAGCGGCCTGGCTGGCGTCGATGCTGAAGATCGGCTCACCAATCGCATCGGCGACGGTCGCCACTTCGGCCGGATCCCCGAGGCTCGTGCCACGCACCACAACCGACGCGACCAGGAAATCGCCGGAGAACAGAAAGCCGTAGAGCAAGATGCCGCATGCAACAACGATGACACCGGCTGGAATACGACCCGAGCGCGCGACGCCGCCGCCATGCCGGCGCCGGTCACTCGCGATGCTCGACGCGGGCAGTGCTCCAGCGGACGAGCGTGGCTCAGCCACCGCCTCGTAGCTCCTCGTGGCGCTCGATCGCCAGCCCGATCAGCCGCTCCACCAGATCCGGCAGCGGGATCCCGCTTGCTTCCCAGAGCTTGGGGTACATGCTGATCGCCGTGAAGCCCGGGATCGTGTTGATCTCATTGAGCAGCACCCGATTCGTCTGCCGCTCCAGGAAGAAATCCACGCGGGCCATCCCTGCGCAGTCGAGCGTGCGGAACGCGCGTATTGCCAGTCCGCGGACCTCTTCGGCCACCTCATCAGGGATCATCGCCGGGATGATCAACTGCGAGGAGTCGTCGACATACTTGTCCTCGTAGTCATAGAACTCGTGGCCGGGGACAACCTCACCGACGGTCGACGCGGTCGGCTCATCGTTGCCAAGAACGGACACTTCCAGCTCGCGGGCGTCAACCCCCTTCTCGATCACGATCTTGCGGTCATGCCGGCCGGCCTCGGCCATCGCCGCCGGCAGCTCGCTGGCGCTGTGCGCCTTGGTGACGCCGACACTCGACCCCAGGTTGGCAGGCTTGACGAAGCATGGGTAGCCCAGCTCACGTTCGACGTCGGCAACGACAGACTCCGGGAACCGATCCCACTCTTTGCGGAGCACCGCCAACCACGGAGTCTGCGGAATGCCGGCATGCGCGAGCACCTGCTTGGAGATCGCCTTGTCCATCGCAACGGCCGAAGCCATCACGCCGGCCCCGACATAGGGCAGGCCGGCCAACTCGAACAGACCCTGGACGGCGCCATCCTCACCCATCGGGCCATGCAACACCGGGAAGATCACGTCGAAGCTGCCTGCCCAGTTTTCAGCCGGGATCACCGCCACCTCGGCCGAACCGCGAGCCCGCAGCGAAAGCTCCTCGACCTCATCCAGCACCGAGCCGCGCGAACGACCGTCGTCCGTCAGCGCGAATAGTGGCGACTGGGCCTGAAGCTCACCCATCGGGTCGCCGCTGGTCAGCCATGCCCCCTGGCGGGTGACGCCGATCGGCACCACCTGGTGGCCGGCCGCCTCAAGCGCGCTCATCACTGTCTGCGCCGAGCGCAACGAGACGTCGTGCTCGCCAGACCGGCCGCCGAAGACAACCCCGACTCTGACCCGACGGCGGCCGGTCATGACCAGTCTCCTGTTCGTTCGACTTCCGGATCAAGCCGGATGCCGGTCTGGCGCTCGACCTCGTCCTGGACGAGGCGGATCAGCTCGATGATATCGGCCGCGGTGCCCTTCTCATCGTTGACGATGAAATTGGCATGCATGGTCGATACCGTCGCGCCGCCCACTCGCGCGCCCTTCAGGCCAGCTTGCTCGATCAGCCTTCCGGAATAGTCTCCGTCCGGGTTCTTGAAGATCGACCCGGCGCACGCGCCGGTTGGCTGCGTGCGATGACGATACTCAGCGTACTCGTCCGCCTCTGCCAGTAGCTCGACCGCCGAACGCTTGGCAAACCGGAACGTCGCGTCCACGACAACGATCGTCTCTCTGTGCGCGGGATACTTCAGCCGGGTGCCACGATAGCGTGGCTGAAGCCAGTCGCGATCGCGCTCGACCAGCACACCGTCCTCGCCAACGACCCGGACCGACACGAGGAAGTCCGAGATCTCGCCGCCGTGCGCCCCGGCGTTGTTGACAACCGCGCCGCCGACG
>MTKZ01001463.1_pt3 | contig 18992 bp, 19 predicted proteins | sample 1042781 | NCBI WGS metagenome assembly MTKZ01 (sample SAMN06212207, study PRJNA360539) | anaerobic digester metagenome | biome: Wastewater treatment plant; material: sludge; isolation source: anaerobic digester fed with sludge from wastewater treatment plant | place: Denmark: WWTP Viborg ... | reverse complement strand
CCCCATTTCCAACCCTCTAATGCTTCCTGAGGAGACATGGCGCCATCTACAACGCCTGTGCGGAGTGCATCATAGGTTTCGGGCATAGTCGTACCAACAGGCGCTCCTCCAAGAGCCTGAACAATTGGAACAACAGTTCCCTGGGCCCTTATCTTCATGCCTTTGAGATCTTCCAGCTTGTTGACGGCTTTCTTGGTGTGGAGGATTCCAGGTCCATGAGCGTGGAGATAAAGCACATGAACATCATCAAGCTCTTTTGGTTTAAACTTCTTGTAGAATTCATTGATCAGCTTTGTTGCCTGAACACCGCTCTTATAGCCAAGTGGGTTGTCCATAATACTGATCATAGGAAAACGTCCCCTAGTATAGCCAAAAACACTAAACCCGATATCGGCTATTCCTTTAGTAACGTTTTCGTAGGTCTGGGCAGCCGGCGTTAGGGTGCCCCCAGGAAAATACGTGATTTTAACCTTTCCATCTGTTCTTTTCTCGATTTCCTTGCACCATGCCTCAGCCAGCTGGCTGTTCTTGTGAGGCGCCGGGAAGAAGTTGGAGTAATTGAGTGTGATCGTCTTCTGTTGTGCCGCAGACAAACCTGGGAACGCAACAAAACAGATTGAAACAACAAACAATAAAAGAAAACACTTCACCATCAAACGTCCTTTCATTAGATACCCCCTTCTAGGTTTTTTTTCTTTATAAGCAATCTCTTCCTCTTTGTCAATCATTATTTTCCACAACACATCCATCATCTGCATCTCCTTAATATCCTGTTAAACCCTGATTAATGCCTAAAATATTTAAATATGCTTGTTTGGCTCCAACACCTCCTTTTCTTCTTCGGTAACACACATTTTGCACAGCCCATGCCGGGGAATATGCGATTTTGGAATACATTATATTTACAAGACAATTATGTTTTATAGCCTTTCAACAACTGCTGTATTGGTCGGAATATTCCGACATTGGACGTTTTACATCGGAGAAAATTCCGACTCAGCGTTCGTTTTAACATTAGGGGCATGGCATTGGAAGCTCCCTTAACAAATTCGATACAGACCAGCCTTGATCAACATACTCCTTGCTTTGTACTGATTCAGGTTCAGCACCACCATTTACTTACATTGCTCCCATCAGCCTCCCAGGAAGCCATGTTGCCAATGCGGGGAATATGAAAAGCAAAATAGCAACAAAAAGGAGAGAGAGCAGAAAAGGGTAAACCCCTTTGTATATCACGCTAAAGGGTGTTTTGGTAATGTTCTTCACCACAAAGACATTGATTGCTACAGGTGGCACCACCACCCCAGCCATGACGGTGATACAAATCATGATGGCAAACCACATGGGATCATAACCCAGTTTTTGGATGGCAGGGTAAAATATGGGCGTTGCCAGAATCATAAAGGCAAGGTCATCGATAAATGATCCGCCGAGAAGATAAATGAATGCGATAAATACCAGGACAAGCCATGATGGCAGGGGGAGGCTTACAATCCAATCAGCGGCGATCATGGGAATTTTTGTAACTACAATGAAGTGGCCCAGGACTGTTGATCCGGCAATTAGAAAAAGAACCATACATGCTGTCCTCACCGACTCCAAAGCAGATTTCCAGTATCCTTTAAAATTGAGATCGCGCTTGGCAAAAACCAAGATTAGGACGAGGAATGTTCCTACACTGCCTGCCTCTGTAGGGGTGAAAAATCCCTTTAATATGCCCGCTATAACAAGAACAAATATGAGGATGACCCATGCCACCTCAGGCACAGACTTAATGCGCACTGCCCATGAAGATTTTGGTCCTTTAGGACCCAGGGCAGGGTTCATCTTGCACCATCCGTAGATTATCACCACAAAAAAGAACGCAGAGATCAATCCAGGGACTATCCCTGCAAGAAAAAGCCGACCAATGGACTGGTCTGTAATGATGCCAAATATGATAAGTGTTACACTCGGAGGAAGGAGTACCCCGAGGGTTCCCACTACAGCCACAATACCGGTTGAAAGCCTCTTGTCATAACTATATCGATCCATCTCAGGCACAGCCACGCTTGCAAATGTTGCGGCTGTAGCAGGTGAGGAACCGCAGATAGACTTGAACGCTGTCGCTCCTGCTACCGTGGCAATGGCAAGACCACCGGGAACATGTCCGATAAATTTATATGCAGCATCAAAGAGTCTCTTCGCAATACCGGAGTTAAAGGCTATCTGGCCCATCAAGACAAACAAAGGAATAACTGTAAAGCTATATGAGTTAAAAACATCAAAAACATCCTTTGCCAGCAGGTTCAGCGCTGCATGGAATGATATGAGGTAACCAAAACCCAGAAATCCGATAAGGATCATGGCAAAAGCAAGCTCAATCCCAGTGAGAAAAAGAAGAAGTACAATACATAAACCTATGATACCAACCACTACCTCATTCATATTTACCTCCAGCTATCTTCACAATATCACAAATGAGCACCAGGCACTGTATGAAGCAGCAAACCCCCAGGCCATAAGCTACCGGATAAAAGGGCATAAGCAGGGTTGTCGAGACTTCTCCGGATTTTACCATGTCGATACCAAGCACAAAGAGGTTCCAGCCAACAAGGATGAAAAGACCCATGCTTATCAGCCTAGTAACTATGTTGAATCCATCTCTAAGGCTATCTGGAAACATGTTGACCAGGAAATCTACAAAGATATGCCCCCTGTTCCAGGATGTAATAGGGATGCCGAACCCTATGATAACAGCACCCCCGAGGCCTACCAGCTCAAAAGTCCCGACAATGGGCCGCGCAAAAAGCCTCAGAAAGACATCGCTCACAGTGAGCAGCATAATGAATGTGAGCGCAGCACCTGCAATTGCATGCATCCAATTGCTTAGCCGTAAAACAACGTTAAGAAATCCTCCCATGACTCCTCCTTACTTCCGGCAGTTGCTTGCCTCTTTGATTTATTCAAGAATACTGTAATTTTTTTATGAAATATTTCATGTTTGACCGCATTTTGTCAAGTTAAATAATTCTGCGCGAANNAAAAAGATTCCATACTATGATCTTTTCTTTTTTGATTCAGACCAATGCTTCTTTACTCCCCTGTGAAAAGATGGTAAATAACTTTCCATGAGTTTTGAATATGCCATGCTCCCGAATAGAAAAGAAGGCATACCTCATAACGTGGGCGCTTCATCTGCCCTGTACTGTGTAACTATACCCCCGCATATCAACCTTGAAGCCCGCCATGAAGTATTCGGGAAACAAGGCATTACAAGTCCACGTAACGGATCATCGGATTCCAGTCTCAATACCAAGGAGAATTTATCCCTTGTTCAAAACCCAGGCAACAGATGAGACTATCGCCAAGATGACTTTGGATGATCTTAATGGTGTCATGGAGATAGAAAAGCTTTCCTTTATTTCTCCATGGACAGAACGATTCTTTGAAGAAGCCCTGGCCTCACCCGTCTCGTTGAGTCTGGTATTGAGGAATAGTACACAGCCCATCGGTTACATCATCCTTTATTCGGTTGCGGATGAGGCACACATTCTAAACATTGCTATTCATCCGGGCTTTCGCGGTAAAGGGTGTGCTTCAAGTCTCATTGAGCATGTAATTGGTTGTTGTAAAAAAAGAGGTGTTCATCAGTTTTTTCTTGAAGTTCGTGAAGGGAATGTAGCCGCCATTAATCTCTACAGGAGGTTTGGTTTTGAGAAAATCGGCAAAAGAAAGAAATATTATGCGGAAACTAATGAGGATGCGTTGATCATGTGCCTATCGGTACGTTAGGTCAGAGTTAAAAATCCTGGCACTCAGAGTCGGAAAATAAGGATTGTGGTCCCCGGTTAACAGTGAAGATTGAACTGAAGACTGTAAGCGTTATTTAATGTAACTATGGACGATATAGAAGGCAGGATAATTCAAAACAAAGAAATTGTATCAGGGCACTACCTGTTGAAAGTGAAGCTGGCTAAACCGATGAATACCCCTATACCCGGGCAATTTGCAATGATGAAGCTACCCGACAGCGAGGTTTTCCTGAGAAGGCCATTTAGCATCTATGACTACAGGCAGGACACGGCGTACTTCATGTATAAGGTCGTGGGAAAGGGAACTCATTCATTGAGCAGAACAGGGAAAAATTCAACGGTTTCTCTTCTCTGCCCCCTCGGCAAGGGGTTCAACATACAAAAAAGAGACGCATATGTGGTTGTTGCAGGGGGTATCGGAATAGCAGGAGTTCATCTTCTGATAAAACGACTGGGTAAACAGGCTATAATTTTTTTCGGCTGCAACAGGGCGGAAGAACTGGCGCTCATGAGATATCATATCAACTTAAATCCATATGTTTCTACCCTTGACGGGTCGTATGGTTTTCATGGCAACGTCGTGCAACTCCTTTCGAAACATTTGAAGACCATTTGCAAATCAAACATCGAGGTCTTCACCTGTGGTCCAGAAAATATGTTCGTAAGCCTCAGAAGGCTTTTAGAAAAAATGAGAATCCCTTGCCAGGCATCATTTGAGGAACGGATGGCATGTGGCCTTGGATTATGTTTCGGGTGTGTAAAAAAAACACTCGATGAAAAGGAGCCTTACAAAAGGGTTTGTAAAGAAGGTCCGGTGTTTGATCTATGGCAAGTATGTCTGTAAAGCTGTTTGGAAAAAACCTTCGAAATCCGGTGATGAATGCATCAGGCACCTTGGGATACGGTGAGGAGATTGAACCGCTCTGGGGAATTGAGAACCTTGGCGCCTATGTTACCAAAGGCCTGTCTTTAAACCCCCATAACGGAAACCCCACGCCCCGCGTCTGGGAAGAGCGACAGGGGCTTATTAATAGCATAGGGCTTCAGAACGTCGGGGTTGACAGGTTTTTCAATGAGTATTTTCCCTTGTTCAAAAAAAAGAAAACCCCGATAATCGTCAATTTTTTCGGCTTCACCGAGGAAGAATATGTTGCGTGTGCTAGGCGCATAAAGCCGGACAATCTTATCATTGCCCTTGAGATGAACCTCTCATGCCCAAACGTTAAACAAGGGGGCATAAGCTTTGGCAAGGACCCTGAAATGGTTTATAAGATCGTAAAAGAGGTTAAGGCTGCAACCCGGATTCCAATAATCGCCAAACTGACCCCTGAAGTTAGAAATCTCCGTGAAATTGCCGGGGCTGCTTACGATGCTGGTGTTGATGGATTTACTCTTTTAAACACCATGCCTTCCCTAGTAGTTGATATCGAAAAATGTTCTGTCCCTATCAGAGGAGGGTTATCAGGACCAGTTCTCAGACCCATTGCTCTGAAGGCGGTTTATGAAATTTTTTCAAGCCTCCATGTTCCCATTCTCGGTTCAGGAGGAATTATGAATTATAGTGATGCTTTGTCTTTTATCATGGCCGGCGCATGTGCGGTTCAGGTAGGTACCGCCACATTCGTAGACCCCTACNNGAGCGTTGAGCCTGAAATCCATGGTAACCCAAGGTTGTTGGCGAAAGAGCTCGGCATTCCAGATCTAGCCGGACGCCTTCTCTACTCGCGAGGTATCTTTGACCCTGACAATGCTGACAAGTTTCTTTACCCGAAACTTAAAGATCTCTCTGACCCTTTTCTTTTGCCTGATATTGATGAAGGAGTTGGAAGGACTGTGGAAGCCATACAAAAAAATGAAAATATCTGTCTCTATGGGGACTATGATGCTGACGGAGTGACATCTGTAGCTATCTTGAGCAATTTTTTTCACCACATAGGTATTAATCCTGGTATCTATATCCCCGGGAGGTATGATGGGTATGGGCTTAATATCAATGCCGTGAAAAAATTAAAAGAACAGGGTGTCTCTCTTCTCATATGCCTCGATTGTGGGTCCTCTAACAGAGAAGAGATAGAACAGGCAAAAAGCTATGGTATAGATATTATTGTCATTGACCACCATGAACCACCCAAGGCACGCCCTGCCCCTGTTGCATTGATCAATCCCAAGAGGGCTGACTCTCGTTTTCCCACACGGGAGCTTGCCGCGTGCGGGGTAACGTTTTTCTATGTTCTTGCCTTAAGAAGACGGTTGGCCCACATGGGGCTTCTTACACACCCAGTCAACCTAAAAAAAGAGCTTGATCTCGTCGTTATTGGCTCTATGGGAGACATGGTCCCTTTGGTAAATGATAACAGAATTTTGGTGAAATTCGGCATGGCTACTATGAGAAAAAGTCCTCGAACATGGCTCAAAGCCTTCCATTCTGAACGTATCCTCTACAACGGCGTCATCGATGAATATGCTCTTAATTTTGTCGTTATACCAAGAATCAATGCAGCTGGAAGAATTTCAGATGCTCGTCGGGCATTGGATTTTCTTGTTTCACAGGATGACACAGATGCCTGTACATTGCTGGTTGAACTTAATGAGACAAACAGGAAAAGACAGAAAATAGAAGAAAACATTCTTAGGGAAATCTCTGGTAGCCTGGCCAATGGAGATTTCGATACAAGAAAATCGATTGTGCTTTATAATCAGAGCTGGCACCTCGGGGTAGTTGGCATTGTTGCCCAAAAGGTGATGGAGAAGTATGGCAAACCTGCAATCATTCTCACAAGAGTAGGCGACTACCTGAAAGGTTCGGGAAGGGGGGGTAACGGGATAGACCTACATGGTACTGTGGCTTCTCTTTCACCGTTTCTTTTGAAGTATGGCGGTCATAGGTTTGCCTGCGGCATAGCGTTGGCCGAGGAGAACCTGAAATTGTTCATTGATGCATTTGAAGAACGAATAGAGGCGCCGATTACATTGCCCGACAAAAAATATATAGTGGATGCCCGTGCAGGATTTGAAGAATTGACAATGGAATTTATGGAATTTATGGAACAACTCTCGCCTTTTGGCATGGGTAATCCACGACCAAACCTCATGTTGTTTCCATCCGCCCTCAAGCAGAACAACCGCATGGTCAGAATTTCCGATAACAACAACAAGATTTGGTTTGGTTCCATGCAAGGTCAATGTGAGATTCCCCGGAACGGGCCGCTGGGCATTATTGTAACGCTTACTTTCAAGGAACTGAGAGGTGAGCAGTTTATCCACCTTAATATCAAGGACATAGTCTCCATTACAGGTTAGGGACGTCGCTCGTTGTGATGGTGTAGATCACTCACAGTCAAGACAGTACTCGCAATTTATTGCTGCAATGATCAATGATAATTTTCGAAGAAATTTCTTGACAAACCCTTTGCTCTTGGATACAGTATCCATGTTTGAATTTATATACATAAATTTAATCACTTAAGTATGGAGATATAATGATCGAAATTAAATTCTGTGGAAGAGGCGGACAGGGAGCGGTAATTGCTTCCCAGATCCTGGCAAAAGTGTTTTTTCTAATGGGCAAATACCCTCAATGTTTCTCTGTCTTTGGTGGGGAAAGACGAGGCGCCCCGGTTGCGAGCTTCCTTAGGGTAGACAACAAAAAAATCTATCTCAAGTGTGAGATCAGGAGGCCTGACCACCTTATTTATATGGCCCCTGATCTGGTTGACGAACAGGAGATTGAGTCTATACTGAAACCGGATGGACTAATCCTTATTAACAACGCTCTTACGTCCGGTGAATATGTGCGGTTACGAAAATTCCGCCTTGCTCTCATCGATGCCCTTTCTGTTTCAGAGGAGGCAGGACTCGGGTCCACTATCAATACTGCCATACTTGGTGCATATGCCAAAGCAAGTGGAGAGATATCCCTAGACTACCTTGAACAGGCAATCAGGGAGACTGTTCCTGCAAAGATCGAAGCAAATGTTACAGCTGCACTGCACGCATTCGACGTGACGCACGTTATGGAGGGAGTTAATTAGATGAATGGTCACGGAATAACCATTGAAAATATAAAAAAGATCGTTCCATTTTCCCAGGGATCCACAGAGATTTTTCTGACAGGTTTGTGGAGCAGCAGAAAGCCAATCCATTTAGACAAAACCTCGCCTTGCCGTCAGGCCTGTCCTGTTGGAAACGATATTTCCCGTGCCTTCTATGAGGCATCTATGGGCCACTATGATGAAGCTCTGAGAATATTTCGTCAGGACAATCCCTTGCCCGGCGTGTGCGGCAGGGTATGCTACCATCCCTGTGAATCCCAGTGTAACAGGAAGTATTATGACGAGGCTGTAAATATCAGGGGGTTCGAGCGCTTTCTTGCAGACAATGGCAAGGTTGACATTGGCCGTGAAAGACCTGCCCTGCTAAGAAAAGAGAAGGTTGCCATTGTCGGGTCCGGCCCGGCAGGTCTCAGCGCTGCATATCACCTGGCAAGGCTCGGTTTTTCAGTTACAATTCTTGAAGCTTTACCCATGGCAGGGGGCATGCTCCGATATGGAATTCCTGAATACAGACTTCCAAAGGGCATTCTTGATAAAGAAATCTCATATATTCAAGAATTGGGGGTAGAAATAAAAACCGGGGTTACGGTTGGAAAAGACCTGTCACTGTCGGAAACAAGAAAAGACTATCAGGCTATTTTTCTTGCTATCGGGGCTCACAGTGGCATGCAATTGGGGTTAGAAGGGGAAGACCTCCTGGGTGTCATGGATGGAATTACCTATCTCAGGACAATTAACCTGGGCAAAAAAGTAAGATTGGGTAAAAAAATAGCTGTCATCGGGGGCGGCAATACCGCCATTGACTGTGCACGGACAGCACGGCGATTGGGTGCAAAAGACATAACTGTTATTTATCGCCGCACCAGAGCGGAAATGCCTGCCCTTGCCGAAGATGTGGATGGCCTGGAAAGAGAGGGTATAAAGATTGAGCTCCTTGCAGCACCTAAGCGTTTGATTTCAGAAAATGGAAAGATTTCCGGGGTAGAGTGTCTGCGCATGAAACTCGGCGAGGCTGATACAACCGGGCGTCCCAGCCCATTTCCTGTGGAAGGGTCTGAGTTCATCGTTCCTGTAGATGCCATGATAGCCGCTATCGGCCAGGCACCCGAAGCAGCATTCGTAAAAGAACTTGGAATATCCATCAGTAAAAACAACGTGATCCAAATCTCATCCGAAACAACTGCAACCAGTGTAGATGGGGTCTTTGCTGGAGGTGATGGTGCAGGAACCAAGGCATTCGTAGCAGATGCAATTGCGAGTGGCAAACTGGGAGCTCTTGCTGTTTATTGTTATTTTGAAGGAAAAGACGTAAAAAAAGAGCTTAAGAACCATCAGATTGGGAACCAGCAGTCATTCTCCTTCCAACACTTCCTGAATCCGAAACATTATCCTGTTGATCTGAAGAAGGTTGTTCCGTACGAAAAGATCAACACCCTATGCTTCCCCCATGGAGTAAGACATAACAATCCCGAGAGTGTGCCTCCAAAAGAGGCTGTAAAAACATTTCGAGAGGGTACCAGTGGCATTGAAGCCTCTCGGATGCCATTTGAAATATATCGCTGCTTTAAATGCGGAACCTGCACACATTGTGATCTTTGCTTTTTGCTTTGCCCTGACATTTCCATCATAAAAGGAACAGATGGATACACCATAAAAACCGATTTTTGCAAGGGTTGCGGCCAGTGTGCCACAACCTGTCCCCGAAATGTAATAGAGATGGTCGAGGGCCCAGGAGGTAATACATGAAAACACTGCTCCAGGGAAATTATGCAGTCGCAGAAGCTGTTCGACTGGCAAGGGTACAACTTGTGGCGGCATACCCCATTACCCCTCAGACTCCAATTTATGAAAAACTCTCTGACATGGAGAACGAAGGAATCCTTCCGGGCGTAATGATGCGAACCGAATCAGAGCATTCTGCTATGGCAGCCTGTATCGCAGCCTCTCTAACTGGTGTTCGTACATTTACCGCAACTGCATCTCAGGGATTGGCACTTATGCATGAGATGCTCCATTTTGCCTCAGGAAACAGGGTTCCCATAGTAATGTGTAATGTAAACCGGGTAGTCGCTGTTCCATGGGCCTTTGGCAGCGACCAGTCAGACAGCCTCTCCCAGAGGGATACAGGGTGGTTGCAGTTTTACTGTGAGGATGCCCAGGAAGCCCTGGACACGGTAATCCAGGCTTATCGAATCGCCGAGCAGGCACTTTTACCTGTTATGGTTGCCATTGATGGCTTCTTTACGTCCCACTTTATAGAACCGATCGAAATTCCAGATCAAGCCTCTGTTGATGCTTTTCTTCCGGCCTTCAGCATACCTACACGTTTTAATGAAGCGGACCCGGCATACATAGCAAATGTGGTCAACCCCGAACAATACATGGGGTATAGACAGAAGAGTTTCGAAGACATGGAAAACACAAGGCCTTTGATAAAAGAAGCAAATGAGGAGTACCAGCGCATTATAGGCCGTGGATATGAAGCCGTTGAATCCGTGAACACTGATGATGCTGATATTGTTTTGGTAACGAGCGGTGCCATGACAAGCACTGCACGGGTAACAATTCAGTCCCTTAGAGAGAAAGGTGTTAAAGCAGGGCTTCTCAAGATGAAGTTGTTGAGACCCTTTCCCACCCGAGAAGTACAGGAGATATTGAAAAACACCCGGAAAATAGCGGTATTAGACCGCAATATTTCTCTCGGCAAAGGTGGCATATGGTGCCAGGAATTGAAAGCTGCCCTCTATCCCCTCGAAAACCGTCCCATCATAACTGGATATATCGCGGGTATCTGTGGCGCAGATGTTTCGCCTGATATGATTGAGGACATGGTTGTCAAGGCACTTGAAAGAGAAAGGTCAGATGATTTACCCATCTGGGTACGGAGGGATCAATGATAGCTTCAGAAGAACAACAAGAATATATGCGATCCGGCCACATGGCCTGCCCGGGTTGCGGTGAAGCAAGCACTATGAGGCTCGTGTTAAAAGTCCTTGGAGAGAAGACGATTGTTGTCATTGTGCCTTCATGTGTCGGGGTTATCAGCGCTACCTTTCCGAACAGTACGTTTAAAGTTCCTTGCTTCCATTCAGCTTTTGAAATTGCAGCCCCAACAGCCGCAGGCATTGCAAATGCCCTTAGGGTGCAGGGCAGAGAAGATGTCACAGCACTTGCCTTCGCCGGCGATGGTGGCACCTTCGATATTGGACTTCAGTCTCTCTCAGGTGCCGCAGATCGGAATGATAATTTCATTTATGTCTGCCTCGATAATGAAGCGTACATGAATACAGGTATTCAGTCCAGCTCTTCAACTCCACAGGGTGTTTGGACCATGACTACCCCAGGTGGAAGGCAGGGAAGAAAGAAAAAATTTATGCAAATTATAGCAGCCCATAGGATGCCCTATGCAGCAACTGCCTCTATAGGCCACCCTCACGACCTAATGGCCAAAATAAGAAAAGCAAAGAACATTAAAGGAACAAAGTTTATCCATACACTGACTCCCTGCCCAACAGGGTGGAGAATGCCTGAGAATCTATCAGCAAAAGCAGCCATGCTTGCTGTAGAAACTAAGCTCTTCCCTCTCTATGAGGTCATTGATGGCACTGAATATCGGATCACCCATCAGCCTCTGGGGTTACCGGTCCAGGAGTTTACAAAAATTCAAGGCAGGTACCGTCACTTTACAGAAGAAGATACCGCTATCCTTCAAAGGGAAGTTGACGACGAATGGGAGCAGCTTGTGGCAAAGACAAAGGGATGTAAGCTATAGTGAAAAAGAAACTTGTGATTCACCAGACAGATACAATTCGACGTAAGGTTTACAACCACCTTCGGGAGCAGATTTTACGGGGAGAATATGAGCCCCATGAGCGCCTCTTTGAGACAAGAATATCGGAAGAGATAGGAGTTTCAAGAACTCCTATCCGGGAGGCACTTCATAATCTCGAACTGGAGGGCCTTATCGAATGCCTGCCAAAAGTGGGTTACGTGGTAAAACCTATCAGCGAAGAGGAGGTTGCAGAAATATGCGAGCTTCGTGGGCTCGTTGAGGCCCTCGCTGCCCGCTGGGCTTCTGAGAAGGCTCGCGATAAACTGGTAGCGGAGTTACAGAAAAACATAGCTGCCTCGGAGAAGAAGCTTGAGCAGGGAGCTGCCCGTGCCTTTGTTGAGCTGGATGCGCAATTTCATGAAATCATTGCCCGACTGAGCGGAAGCAAGCGCCTTCTCGAGCTTGCCCAGACGCTACGGCACCACATGCTTCGTTACCGAATACAGAGCATTTATGCAACCTACAATGTTTTTCGTGCTATAGAGGGTCACAAAGGCATACTCGTAGCTATAAAAAACGGTGACAAGGATGAAATTGAGCTTGCTATTCGGACACATCTTGAACAGTCCAAGAAAGATATACTTCGTTACGCCCTCAAGGAGGATGAGAATCTGGCCGCAAGAAAGAGCAGTAATCAATCCAATTCATAAATTAAGGAGATCAGTACATGAAAGCCTTCTGGGCTTTGTTTGATAAACTCTTAAATATGATGGCAGCCCTTGCCGGGATTATTCTAGTCTTTATTGTCGCTGCTGTCTGTTATACCATTGGCATGCGATATTTCTTCAGACAAACAACCATCTGGATCATACAAACCACCGAGTATGCCCTCCTATGGATTGTCTTTCTCGCCACTACATGGTTACTCCGGGAAGGCGGCCACATCACGACTGACATTATTTACAGTCACCTCAGCAATAAAGCTAGAGATTATCTTGATGCCATCATGTTTATAATAGGGGGCCTCGCCTGCTTGGTAATGCTCTATTTTGGAATCACTTACACCTATGAGTGTATTACCTCCAATGTGACAGATGTGAGAGCCGTTACAATTCCCAAGTCTGCAGTGTTTATCATCATACCCATCGGGAGTTTTCTTCTTACGATCCAGTTCTTCAGAATGGCATGGCAGAGGCTTGTTTCTGCCAGGAAGGGGGGATAACTCGTGGAATGGTACTCCATCATGAGTTTGCTCTTTGGGGGCATGGTACTGCTGCTTCTAACAGGGATTCCAATAGCCTTTGCCTTCCTCATCGTCAATATGGTTGCTGCCTATTTCTTTTTGGGTGGTGTGCCTGGTCTTATAGGGGTTGTGACCGGGGTTTTCACCTCTATTACAACCTTCACTCTTCTCCCCGTACCATTCTTCATCCTCATGGGAGAGCTGATATTCCATTCCGGCCTCGGCCTCGATGCTGTAAACGTTCTCGACAAGTGGCTCGGCAAACTCAGGGGTCGGCTCTCCATCCTCGCCATAATCATGGGCGTCATAATAGGTGCACTCAGCGGTTCCACCATTGCCACGTGCGCCCTCCTTGGCACCATTTTGCTTCCGGACATGCTCAAAAGGGGTTATAGTAAACACATGAGCCTTGGGCCCCTTATGGGTGTAGGCACCGTGGATGCGCTCATTCCCCCAAATGCGCTCACAGTTGTGCTTGCAAGTCTTGCTATGATTGACGTGGGCCAGCTCCTCATTGCAGGCATTTTACCCGGCATTATTATGTCCGGACTTTACTTAATCTATGTTGTCGCCTGGGCCCATATCAGGCCTCACGAGGCACCCATCTATGATGTTCCCCACGTTCCAGTAAAGGAGAAGGTTATGGCCACTGTGCAGTACCTTCTGCCTCTCGGCTTTATCATCTTCATGGTCATAGGCCTCATATTCCTTGGCGTAGCCACGCCAACAGAGGCTGCTGCAACAGGCACATTGGGATCTTTTATCCTTGCCCTTCTCTATGGGCGCTTAAATTGGGACGCCCTCAAGAAGTCCGTCGTGGGAACCATAAAAGTAACAACCATGATCTTCATGATCATTATCGTGTCAAACACTTACGGAGAGATTCTCGCCTTTACCGGTGCTGCCTCGGGCATGACGAGCTACATAACANNAATGCCTTTGGACTAAATCCAATCTGGTTTGGAGTGCTTATGCTTATTGCCCTTGAAACAGGCTTGATAACACCACCTTTTGGTGTTACCCTTTTTGTTATGAAAGGGGTTGCCCCTCCTGATGTGACAATGGCGGATATCTGGAGAGCAATTATTCCTTATGTGATCATTGATATTCTCTGTATTTTTATTGTGCTGATGATGCCTTCCATCGCAACAGTTGTTCCAAATTTGATGGGGATGAAGTAGGGCAGAAATTGTGAAATTAAGCTGTTAAGAAGATGGGAACAAAAGCTTAACAAATCAATAATGAGGAGGCAAAAAATGAAAAAGAAATTGTTTTTAGTGTTTATTGCGGTTTGTTTTGCTTTGACGGTTTGCATGATGTGTGGGCAGGCATTGGCTGCCGAGGTAGTTACCCTGAAAGCCGTGACTGCCTGGCCAAAAACATCGAGTGAGAACAAGGCGTTCTTCATTTTTACGGAACTGGTTGAACAGATGGTAGCTAAGAAATATCCCGGCGAGTTAAAGATNNCAGCGTGGCATGGTAGACATGGTCTTCACAACAAACGCTTATTATTTATCTGTTCTCCCTGAGGTCGATGCATACAAACTTTCTGACTTTACCCCTGCTGAGGAAAGGACAAAGGGCGCTTACAAGTACATGAATGAACTTCACGAGAAGAAAGGGCTCTATCTTCTAGGCAGGTTGGGGCTCAGCGAGAAGTTTTATCTCTATCTCAAGAAACCGATCCAAAGTGCAGACCTCAAGGGCCTCAATGTTAGGGTCTCCCCAATGTATTTACAGATCATAAAAGGGCTTGGGGGAAACCCTGTCGTCATTCCACCAACCGAGGTGTATGTTGCCCTCGAAAGAAATGTTGTTGATGGATTCTGCTGGCCCGCAGTCGGCATTCGGGACTGGGGGTGGCACAAACAGGTTAAATACATTGTCGAACCTGGCTTTTATCAGGTTCCAAATCCCCTGATCATGAGTTTAAATACATGGAAAAAGTTACCAAAGAAACTCCAGGATCTTCTCACCGAAGCAGCATCAGAGGCTGAAAAGAAGGCAGTTGCCTACTTTGATCAACTGGCAAAGGATGAGAGGCCTATCCTTATCAAGGAAGGGCTCCAGGTAATTAACCTTCCTGCCGCAGAACAGCAGAAATTCCTCAAGGTTGGCTCTGAAGAAGGATGGAAGGACATTATTCAGAAGAATCCACAGACCGGCCCTGAGCTGAAAAAACTTCTAACAAAAGGGAGTTAGTGTCTCCCGGGAAGGCAGTTATGGAAGAACATTATGTTTTGTGTGAGGGGGAAAAGCTTTGCTTCTCCCTTCCTCCACAGTGGAAAGTCCTCACTGCGGAGGATAAACCATTCATTGCCGGGGTTAAAGATTCTCTGGTAGAAGTCAATCGGGCCCTCGACAACCCCATTGGATCTCCGAAACTTGAAGAAATAGCAAAACCAGGTATGGAAGTGGCTCTCCTTTTTGATGATCTCCAGAGACCGACTCCTGTCAACCTTGTCATGCCTGAGATGCTCAACAGGCTGAACAGGGCAGGAATCCCAGATAACCGGGTATGGGCTGTCTGTGCAATCGGTACTCACCCAGTATACTCTCGGGAAGAGCTTGAGAGAAAGGTGGGGCCGGAAGTGTCATCACGCTTGAAAGAACGGCTTGTTTCCCACGACCCTTACTCTCCTGAGAACGTGGTAATCGGGAGGACTCACAGAGGAACTCTCGTGGAGATTAATCCATATGTAGCTTTCGCCGATCTCGTTATTGCTGTGGGGGAATGTATGCCCCATCCATGCGCAGGTTTCGGAGGTGGATTCAAGATTGTATTACCGGGAGTTGCTTCCTACCGTTCTGTTGCCGAACACCATTTCACCTGGATGCGCCACAGGAAAAGCAGGGTGAACATTCTCGATGGAAACCCCTGGTATGAAGAGATTGTAGACGCGGGACAGATAGCTCGCCTCTCCTTCAAACTCGACTGCATCATCAATGAAAAAAGGGAGATCATCAGGACCTTTGCTGGTGAGCCCTTTGCCGAGCATAGGGCAGCATCTGAATACGCCTCATCTCTTTACTATGTGCCCCTTCCCAAGATCGCTGATGTGACCATTATAGCAGCCTATCCCCTGGAGATTGGCGTTCAGGCGACAAAAGCGCTCACCATGGCTGGCTTCTGTACCCGGGCAGGAGGAACAATCATCTGGGTTGCACCGCAAAAGGAGTCTGGACCTCTCATGCCATTGGTAAGGCACATGTCAAGTTCGGAAACAGCAAGTGATTTTCATCGGCGACTCATCAGAGGTGATATTCCTGAAGATCTAACGTCTTATGGCATCTCATTTATCATGCAGATTGTCTTCTTTAAGGAACTTGCTGAGAAGTTTAACGTCATTCACGTAACAGAAGGCCTGCCAAGCGAAGTGGTGCGTATGATGAAATTCACTCACACAACAAACCTACCAGAGGCCATAGATATAGTAGCCAGGAAGGAACCACAGGCAGATGTGGCAATTTTTCCTTCAGGAGGAAATATTATACCGGGGATTGTATAAATCAGGCCATAGGCGAGAGGCGCTCTAGGCAATGGGTTGAAAGAGCGAGTATGGTCTCTTGTTTTTCTCCATTGCCCATTACCCCTTGCCTATAGCCATTTTTCTTATTTCGTTGGTGCTGGTTTTGGTGCGGGAGTGCCTGGCTTGGCAGCACCCGGTTTAGCCCCTGGTTTAGGTGGCGGTGAAGCACTCTCTTCTTTAACTGAAACTAACTCGATCTCAAAGACAAGAACCGCATTCGGCCCAATCTTTGGTCCTGCTCCACGCTCACCATAGGCCAGTTCTGGCGGGACAAAAAGCTGCCACTTGCTTCCTTCTTTCATCAGCTGCAGCGCTTCTGTCCATCCCTTTATAACTCCACTCACTCTGAACGTGGCGGGGTTTTTGCGCTGATAAGAGCTATCAAACTCTGTTCCATCGATCAGTGTTCCTCTATAGTTTGTTACAACAGAGTCAGTAGCTTTGGGGGTTTTTCCTGTACCCTCGGTAATCACTTTATATTGCAGACCGCTGGGGAGGGTTTTTACGCCTTCGTTGGCCTTATTCGCTGAAAGAAAGGCTTCCCCTTCTTTCTTGTTTTTCTCGGCAAGAGCTTTTCGTTTCTCTGCCTGCTTTGCAGCCATTTCCTTCTGAAAAGCCATCATTGTGTCTTTCATTTCCTGGTCAGTAAGGAGCATTTTGTCGCCTGTTAAGCCGTCTTTTATTCCTTTTATAAACATATCTGTGTTTATTTCAATTTCTTGTTGTTTCAGGCTTTTGCCAAAGTTAGCCCCGAATGTATAGCTGAGCTTGTCTTTATCTACCTTGAGGGCCTCATCAACTCCATAAACCTGGCTCGCAAGAACCAACAAACCTAGCACTACAATAGAAAATAATTTCATACACCCTCCTTGTTATGATAATGTTTGTCATTTATCATGTTTTTCGGGAACATGTCAATCTTTGTAGCTCATTGCAGGAAGCTGTACGCTCAGAAAAACTGCTGACAAGACTTATCATTCTCTATGCCGTCACTGTCAGCTATGACCGGAGAGCATTGAGTTGTCTTATCAGGATTCTCTCAAGGCATCCACTATATTCATGCGCGATGCTCTGATTGCCGGCAGAACACCCCCCGCAAAACCCATAATCAAAGCAAAAGCCAACACCATACAAACAATCTCAAAACTAAGTGCAAAGCCGAACTCAAGTTCTGAAAAGGTTTGAAAATTAACCGTTGAGATCTTAACAAACCTCATGAGGGATGCAAAAACAAGGCCTGTAATGCCTCCGGCAAGACCTAGAAGCAGTGCCTCTACAAGAAATGCGCCAAGGATGCTGGTCCTCTGAAAACCTAGTGCCTGTAAGGTTCCTATCTCGCCAATCCTGTTTGCTACGGAGGTATACATAGTAATCATGGCTCCAATGATAGCTCCAAGNNTCAGATTGTTCCTCATAATAGCGGGCCTCCCTTTTTATGTCCACCGTGAGCCTGGGGTCTGATTCCAGCCTAACTTTAACTGCATCAAAATCATCGTGATCTCTCAGCCTGAAAAGAACTGATGAATATACCGGTCTCCTGAAGGCCTGCATAAGCTGGTCTGAATCGCCCCAGATTTCCGAGTTAAAGCCGGTACTCCCTGCATCAAAAGCACCTACCACAGTCCAATCTTGCTTACCAAACCTTATTGATTCACCTATATTGACCCCATCAAAACGCCTTACCAAACTCTGGCCTGTTATTATTTCGGTAGACCCTGCATTGGGCATGCGGCCTTTTACAAGCTTTACTTGTGGCCTCAGCTCCAAGGATTTTTTTGTAACTCCGCGAAGAGTAACGTTTGAAGATCCAGCGTGTCCTTTTTTAGGAAGCGTTATAAGAACCACCATCTCCTTTGCTAAAAACCTCTCGCCGTCAGACCCACTGGCTACAGCAGAGTCTGTTTCAATAATGGATGCTTGGTAACGATCTATCCCACTTTGAACCTCTGAGCCGGAAGCCCTGCGAATGACAATCAGGTTGTCTTCAAACCCTGTTTGCACAAGGGTTTGCTGGAGCCCTTGCACCAACATCAGAATTGTCGCAAAAACAAAGACTACCAGTGCCATTCCTGATGTAGTTATCACCGTGGTGAGCCTCCTTGTCCACAGGTTTCTAATGCTATACAAAAGGGGGATTTTCACTTAACCTATTCTCCTTAAACCACCTGCAACAGGAGTCTTTATAGCATGCCAACACGGGATGATGGCTGCAAGAAGACCAACAATTATTGATGTAGCAATATCCATATAGATAGTTTCAAGGGTAACATTAAAGGCTGGAAAATACTGCCCCATCGCCGCCCCAAAGACATCTGCAATGGGAAAGGTGAGTCCAATTCCAAGAGCACAGCCCATCATTGAGATAACCAAAGATTCTCCGAAAATGAGACCTGCTATCTTAAACCAGCCGAAACCTAATGTTTTTAGAATTGCATACTCGCCTATGCGTTCCCGCGCTGTCATAGCCATTGTGTTTGCTACCACTGCAAGGATAATGGCAATAACGACAAAGGAAACAAATTCAATAGCGGTTATGATAGCATCAGTCATGGAGATGAAGCCGAGAACAAACGCCTTCTCCGTTTCAGTGAGAGTTTCTGC
>MTKZ01000627.1_pt1 | contig 19004 bp, 16 predicted proteins | sample 1042781 | NCBI WGS metagenome assembly MTKZ01 (sample SAMN06212207, study PRJNA360539) | anaerobic digester metagenome | biome: Wastewater treatment plant; material: sludge; isolation source: anaerobic digester fed with sludge from wastewater treatment plant | place: Denmark: WWTP Viborg ... | reverse complement strand
CACAACCGAACTCTCTAAAGAGGTATATTTGAATGTTGCTTAACCATTATTCACGTTAATTTAGGGCTTATAGCTACTAAGCCAGGTGTATTTGCCTTTAGTCCATTTTCACTTGGTATTATTTCAAATAAAAATGAAAAATGCAGAGATGAAAGAATAACGAGGATGATTTATGCAAACGGAAATAACAATAATGAAATATATGACAATATTTTAAAAATTAATTCTGATATAAATAATTATAGGAATAGATATACTCTAATTGTCGAACCAAAATAAGAGCCAGAACAGAATATAATTTTTTCAAAAAAAAGCTGCGTTTCCATGATGATGCGTAGCTTTTTTTATCATCCATTAACAGTAAATTCCATTATTCAACAAAGAGCTGTAAGGAGAGAATTTGATCCCAAGACAATACGAGGGTAGACTATTTAATCAATCTTCAAAGAAGAGAATATCACATTGGAGACATTATTTATTTTTCTATTCTTAAGGAGAAAAAACTTTTCTAACGATATATGACATTAATAAGGATAGACGGGTCTCTCACTTACACGCAACCATCGGATTCCCCAGCAACTCTACAATCTTTTTAACTACGATGGCCGGCTTCGTGACCACAATGTTATGTTTAAGGCCGCCCAATATAGAAATAGATTTCTTCGCCTTTTTAAAATGACTAAAGACGAAACTTGCATTGGAGGGATAAATCAACTCATCAGCGGAGCCATGCAACATAATAGTTGGGCAACGCACCTTATCCCACTCACCTTCTATCTCTTCTAGCATTCTTTTATGATTGAGTTTTTCTGCAGTAGCAACTTGCAGAACCTTTGGAAAAAATTCACCAATCGGAGAATCTATCACCTTTGCAATATCCCATATCGCCTCTTCTCCGGGTGCGATGGAAGAAGATATCAACAAAAGGCCATCGACTATGTCAGGATATTGAGCAGCAAGTAAGGCACATAATGGACCACCATAGCTACTGCCAACTAAAATCAATTTGCCTTTTTGACCATATGGGTTAATTACCGGAGCCAACATTTTAGCCTGAGCATAATAAGATAGGTAGAGGTTGCCGAAACTGGAATATCCATATCCCGGCCTATCAACTGCTACTACTTTTGCCATCGAAAGTAAGGCACTATCTTTAAAAAAGGGCTTCCAGAATGATATTGAGGCAGGAGCGCCATGAATAAAAAGTACTGTCGGTAGTGTATCGCTTCCCATGCTGCAGTAGCGAACTCTATTCGATTTTATCCAATATCTTTCAAATTCAGGTTTGCAGTCACCGTCACAAAAGGAAGCATTGAAAGTCTTGTCACTTTCCCGCATTTTAAAGTAATTCGCTGTGGTGCAGCTACTGACAAGAATCGTTATTAAGGCACAGATGGAAATGTATAGGTAGTATTTCAAACGGAAATCTAAATTTTGATTTATATTAAATTCATTCTAATGTAAGAATTAACAACTTTAGGATAACGAAGATTTCATACTAATTGGTTCATTGGTAGCATTTTTCTCAATCCTAAAATTCATCACAATAATAGCTTTATCGAAACAATTATCAAATTAAAACTGATTAAACTTATATTTTGTATCGAATTCTATTAAGTAGTATTTAATTTTAGCAATTTTGACTTCTTCCAAATAATATAATTTTATGCTTTATTTTTATTCCAACGAAATTTAAATAATAAGGTTCCAAATAAAATCGCCAAATTTGTAATCAATAAAACAAAGCGTGTCGCTTTACAACGCAGATAGAGCTGGTAATAAAACGTGTGATTTTTACTGTTTAATGTCGCATCATTATTAATTCAGAGTTTCTTCTTCTTATCTTCTCACAATGTTGTAATAATGCACGGAATGTTTCTTGGTATAAATTAATAATCAACTTAAATTAAATTGTGTGAGAAAAGTAATATTTACAATTAGTTTTTTTGTTTTGGTTCTTAGCCTTCATGCCCAACGGACTGTTACCGGACGCATCGTGGAAAGTGGCACAAATGACGGTGTGATTGGAGCGAGCATCATGGTTTACAAAGGACAAGGGACTGATATTAAGACATATGTTCCCACATTAAAAGGAACCGTGACTGATATTGATGGCAAATACGAATTGTCGCTAGAGCCGGATGAAAATGCTTTCACCATTACGTATGTTGGATTTGTAAGTCAAACAATCTTTGTAACGGCTGAAAGTACTTACAATATTGGCCTGAAAGCTGATACAAAATTATTGGAAGAAGTCGTGGTAGTTGGCTACGGTACTCAAAGAAAAGTGGATGTCACAGGGGCAACTTCAAGTGTTAAAGGTGCTGAATTAGCAAAACAACCTGTTTTGACTGCCACTCAAGCATTACAAGGTAAAGCAGCAGGTGTTCAGATCATCAGCAGCGGCGAACCGGGAAGCAGCCCTATCGTTAGAGTAAGAGGTGTTAGTTCAGCTATTGCCGGCACGGCTACTTTGTTTGTAGTGGATGGAATTCTTACGGATGATATCAGCAATATCAACACAAATGACATTGTAAGCATGGACATCCTCAAAGATGCTTCATCGACTGCTATATATGGGGCCCGAGGTGCAAATGGTGTCATCATCATTACCACCAAAAAAGGTGCAAGTGGTGCCATGACTATAAATTATAATACCACTGTAGGATATAAAAATGCAACTGATCTTGTTCAAATGGCCAATAGCAGCGAATATGCTAACTATGTTGGACAAGCTACAGGCAATAGTGTTACTAATCCAGGATTTAGTACTGATTGGTATGATCAGATCCTTAGAGGAGCATGGTATCAAAGTCATGGACTATCATTGTCAGGTGGTTCAGATAAGATGACTTACTTCCTGAGTGGTGGTTATATTGAAGATCAAGGTATCGTTATTGACAACAAATTCAGAAGGTTAAATCTTCGTACAAATCTTGATTTTAAGATCAATAAAATGGTCAAAACTGGTATAATCACTAACTTTTCCAATATCAACAATAAAACGGTCAACTTAGGCACAGCATACAACAATGCTTATCGCGCAGCTCCAATCATTCAAGCAAAAGAGAATGGACGATACGGAAATACTTCATCCTATCAGAATGTTGGAAATCCAATACTTGATATTGAAAATAATAATGCCAGATCATATGGCAATAGAATACAGGCAACCGGTTACCTCGAAGTAAAACCTTTAGACTGGATTACCTTAAGAAGTAGTATGGGAGGAGAATTAGTTTCATATTCGGATAAAAACTACAACTATAGATTTCTTAATGATGAAGTTACATTCCTTACAGCAGGAGGTAATCAATTAAACCCAAAAAGCAATCTTAGTGTATATAAAGAGAATAATTTCAGATGGGTTTGGGACAATACTGTAACTTTTAATAAGAAAATTGATGCCCATACTTTTACTTTACTTGTTGGTTCTACTGCGGAAGAATATACCGCCGAAAATATCAGAGCATTTAGACAAGACGTTCCCGCNNACTTATGGTACATAGGCACGGGTGATGCAAACACCTCTACCAATGGTGGCGGTGGAGAAAAATGGACCCGTAGTGCATACCTATCTCGTTTGAATTATAACTTTGATGATAGATTTTTATTTACAGGAACTATGAGATATGATGGAAGTTCCAGATTATCGAAGGATAATAGATGGGGATTCTTCCCATCTGTTGGAGCAGGATGGGTACTTACGAATGAATCTTTTCTCAAAGACGTGAATTATCTTGACAATTTAAAATTGAGAGCAAGTTGGGGAAAAGTAGGTAATGACCGCGTTCCTACAGATGCATTTGTAGTGACACTCGAACCCACCCAAAACTATCCATTTGGAGGAGGGCTCGCTGTGCCGGGAAGCGCAATTACCCAAATCAAAGATCCGAATCTTAAATGGGAGATTACTGAAGAACTAGATTTTGGTTTGGATTTTGGCTTTCTCAAAAACAGACTAACAGGTGAGATTGGCTACTACACCAAGACTGCCAAAGATCTATTGATCAATGTAAATGTGCCCTCAGTAGTAGGTGATGCTGACGGCTTGGTGCTTACTAATGCTGCATCAATAAAAAATACTGGTTTAGAAATAGCAGCTAACTATAGAAGTGTAGCTAAAAAGAATTTTTCATACTCGATCGGAGGAAATGCGACCTTTAATAAAAACAAAGTCATCGGACTTAATGGAGGCCAACCGATCCTCGATGGAGGTATTGGAGCAGGTCAACAATACACGACCAAGACTGACAATGGACAGGAAGTAGGTTCTTTCTATGTATTACAGGTTCTTGGAGTCTTCCAAACAGATGAAGAAGTGCTTGCCTACACCACTACTGATGGTAAAGCTATTCAACCTGCTTCAATCGCCGGAGATTTTAAATATCAGGATACAAATGGAGATGGTGTAATTGACGACCTTGACAGAGTTTTCGTAGGATCATATCAACCTAAAGTTTATTATGGAGCGAATTTCACTGTTTCATATAGAAACTTTGATTTTAGCTTGGACCTCTATGGAAATGCGGGAAATCAAGTGTACAATGGCAAAAAAGCATTCAGACAGCAAGCTGAAGATAATATTGAAAAAGATGTGGCATACAACAGGTGGTCACGAGGTAGTGGCATTCAGGATGAACCGGGTGCTAATTCTGGAAATCAACCGGCATCAACGTACTTTGTTGAGTCAGGTGATTTTATTAGAATTAATAACGTTTCTCTCTCTTACAATCTTCCTCAACAAATGATAGAGAGATTAAAGATGAGTAGCGCCAGAGTTTTTATCACTTCCCAAAATCTTTTAACCTTGAAGAAATATTAAGGTTTTACAGCAGAATTACCGGGAGATCCGACAAGATCAGGTATTGAGTTAAATGCATATCCTACCTCAAGAACGATAGGTGGTGGCATTAATGTATCATTTTAATTAAAGGCTTAAAATAAAGAAACATGTTTAAATATATATTAAAATACAAACTATTACTCCTCATTGCTGCAGTTTCAGTTTTGAATTATGGATGCTCCAAAGATTTCCTTGACGTACCTGTTCAAGGCCAGGCTACAGCAGATTCTGACCCTGACGTAGCTGACAAACTTGTCACAGGAGTCTATGCCAGTCTTCATGCTTCCAGTGCTTTTGGAGGAATTGGAGATATCAATGGCATCAGTATGATCGCTGCCACAACTATCATTACTGACGATTCAGATAAAGGAAGTACACCTGGTGATCAAAAAGGATTGAAGGACATGGATGATTTCGATCTCACACCAACTAATAATTTTGTAGCTGCATTATGGACAGGATACTTTAATGGAATAGCTAAGACTAATCAGGCATTGAAAGCACTGGAAACGGCTAAATTAGACGAAGATCTGAAATTAAGATATCAGGCAGAAGTCAGATTTTTCAGAGGATATTATTATTTTAATTTGGTTCGATGGTTTGGTGGGGTGCCAAAAGTCCTCAAAGTGCCTTTGGATGCCTATGAAGCTAATAATGATCCTGTATACCAAACCAGAGCAACTCCGGACGAGATATATGCATTGATTATTGAGGATCTTACTTTCGCTAAAGAAAACCTACTAATAAAAGGGGTGATGCCTGTAGGGCGTGTAACCAAAGGCACGGCAACTGCAATGTTGGCTAAAGTCTATTTAACAAGAAAAAATTGGCAGGAAGCATACACATTGAGTCAGGAGGTAATTAGTTCCGGTTCTTATTCACTTCTTCCGGATTATTCTGAAATCTGGCGTCAAGTTGGAGACAGAAGCAACGAAGCAATTTTCGAAGTACAAACTGGTGTATATAATAATTCAGATTATGGTGTTCCTAATTATTGTGTTTGGCAAGGTCCAAGGGTAGGTGGCCTTCAGGGGTGGACGGATCTAGGATTTGGTTTTAATTCTCCATCACAAAATCTAGTAAATGACTATGAAGCAGGCGATAAAAGGAAAGAATCAACAATTATTTTTATCGACCAAAGTCCTCAGCATGTCGGCACTGTATTGTTTGATGGCTTCCGCATACCTAGTCAGGATAGCGTTGCAAATCCGCGTTATCATTATAAAGCATATCATAGTGAGAACAAAGAAGTGGAATCTTTCCTGGGAAATAGAGATCGTAATCAAAAAAATATACATCTTTTAAGGTATGCGGACGTTATATTAATGGCTGCCGAAGCTGCAAATGAATTAGGTAATTCTGGGGAATCAGCTATGTTGATCAATATGATCCGTCAAAGAGCGGGTCTTGCGGATATTATTGCCTCCTCACAACCATCGATGCGTGAAACAGTCTACCACGAAAGACGAATTGAATTAGCTATGGAGCATGACAGATGGTTTGACTTAATTAGAACAGGAAGGGCAGCTCAAGTGATGCAAGCTGTAAAGCCTAACTTTATTCCAGGCAAAAATGAATTATTGCCAATACCTAGTTTACAGATAGCCTTGAGTGGAGGTAAACTAATACAGAACCCTTTATATTAAATTATTTCAAAGTAGAAATTAAATAATCAGTATATTTACTGCCCTTAATACGGTTTGAATAAAACTATACTAAGCTATTAACCTAAAATTATTTTATATTTTAACAAAATTTTTAAAACGTACAAACAATGATTATTAACGATCTTAAAAAGTTATCTTTTTTATTTTTACTAGCGATAACTTTTTCTTTGACATCATGTAAGGATGATGAAAAACTTCCAGCAATTGATGGATACAACAACTCAGATGAGATTGCTGCTACAAGCCTAAAAGGTCACTGGACTTTTGAAGGAAATGACAAAGAAGTTATTTCAAACACGGCTTCTACAAAAACATATGGTACAGTAACTTATACTACAGGACAGATCGGTCAGGCGATCTCACTTAGTCAGGCTGCTGTGGTATATCCTGTAATTGACGCTTTAAATCAAAAAAATGGTTTTGGCGATTACACAGTTTCTATGTGGTTGAATGCAAAGAATGTAGGTTCATTCCAACAATATTTTGGTCTATTCCCTACAGATAATACAGATTTCTGGGGTAATTTCTCTGTAGGTGCTGAAGCATCACGCCATGCTGCTGGTTCTGACACATTAGAAATTAAAACGAACTATGCTTCTTTGAAAGAAGATGGTTCTACTAATGGACAGGATAACCTTGCTGTATTTAGTGATAATGGTGGTAGCTTCTTCAAAGGTGCCGGTAAATGGTCCCTTATCACTGTAAGATTTACAGCTGCTACACATAAAATTGAAATTTTTGCAAATGGTGTGAATGTTGGTGGTTATAGCGATAGAGGTGAAAATACTACAGCAATGGTGATGAGAACTCCTTGTCAGGCAATGTTAGGAAGTTTTGCAACTACCGGTGTAGGTTTTACTGCTGCTCCAGCTGCTCCAGATTGGTCTAAAATGGCTACTGCTCAGATGGATGATATCAGAGTATTCAACAAAAGCCTTTCAGATACTGAGATCAAAGCATTATATGNNATGTAGGAATCGCAGGAAGATAATTTGTGAAAAAAAATTAAATTATAAGCGGAAGGGAAAACTCTTCCGCTTTTTTTATAACCCAACTTTAGTTGATTTTTTGTCTGATAAAGCATTTCCAATTGGCATTAGAGAAATTTGCAAATTTTGTTATTATATTTGCGAATTATTCAAAAAATGAAGTTGCTTTTAATCAGATACTTCCATAAAGAAAGAAAAATTTATCTATGAAGAGAGTCGTAATAACTGGGCTTGGTGCCATTACACCGATTGGAAACAACTTAGAAGCATACAACGAAGGATTAAAAAATGGAGTTAGTGGTGCTGACATCATTACCCGTTTCGACGCTTCATTATTCAAAACCAAATTCGCTTGTGAAGTAAAAAACTTCAATCCGGATGATTTTATCGATAGAAAAGACGCCCGAAGGATGGACCTCTTTACGCAGTTTGCGATGGTATGTGCAGATGAAGCGCTGGCTGATAGCAAATTGCTGGATTACAACGAATTAGACTTTGACAGAATCGGTGTAATATGGGGCTCAGGAATCGGCGGTCTGCGTTCACTTGAAGCAGAAATCATAGAGTTTGCATTGGGCAATGGAACACCTAGATTCAATCCTTTTATGATCCCAAAGATGATCTCTGACATAGCACCAGGTTATATCAGTATCAAGCATGGTTTCAGAGGTATTAATTACTGTACTGTTTCTGCTTGTGCTTCTTCAACGCATGCTATGATGAATGCTTTTGACTACATCCGTTTAGGGAAAGCTGATGTAATCGTCACAGGCGGTTCTGAAGCAGCTATAACTGCTACCGGAATGGGAGGATTCAGTGCGACAAAAGCATTAAGCGAAAGGAATGATGAATTTAAGACAGCATCACGACCATTCGATATAAACAGGGATGGCTTTGTTTTAGGAGAAGGCGGAGGCGGTCTGATTTTTGAAGAATACGAATTTGCGAAAAAGCGCGGAGCTAAAATATATGCGGAAGTAATGGGTTGTGGAGCTACAGCTGATGCTTATCATATTACCGCACCGCACCCGGAAGGTCTTGGTGCAAAGAATGTGATGTTGATGGCACTTAATGATGCAGGCCTATCGCCGGAAACAATCGATTATGTGAATGTTCATGGCACCTCTACACCACTTGGTGATATCGCTGAAACTACAGCCATTAAGAAGATATTCGGAGAACATGCTTATAAATTAAATATTTCAAGCACTAAATCCATGACCGGGCATTTACTCGGAGGAGCAGGTGCTATCGAAGGTATAGCAAGCGTTCTGGCGATTAGAGATCAGTACGTTCCACCAACAATTAATCATTTTACTGACGATCCTGAGATAGATTCGAAATTAAACCTTACCTTTAACAAAGCACAACACCGAGAACTAAATTTCGTAATGAGCAATACATTTGGCTTTGGAGGCCATAATGCATCGATCATTTTTAAAAAGTATACTGAATAAACAAGTATTGTGAAAGGATTATTCCGGTTTTTTAATAAATATCTGTCAAAGGACAAACATTTTTCAGAGAAAATATCAGCCATCTTAGGATACACACCTGTGCATCTCCATTTATATATTACTGCATTTATGCACAAGTCTAATTCCGCTCAAGTGAATGGTCACAGACAGCATAATGAAAGGCTTGAGTTTCTTGGCGATGCAGTTTTAAATGGAATTGTGGCTGAATATCTTTATAAAAAATACCCAAATGGTGATGAAGGTTTTCTGACAAAGATGCGTTCGAAAATCGTAAAAAGAAAAACGCTGGATGCTATAGGTTATAAAATGGGATTGGATGAGATCATGACCATTATGAATAAGACGCATATAAGTAAGTCGATGTTGGGCAATGCTCTTGAAGCATTGATTGGCGCCATTTATCTTGAAAATGGATATACTTATACAAGAAGATTTATTGTCGTCAAGCTCCTTCGAAAATTCCTTAATATTCATGAATTGGAATTATTAGATGACAATTTTAAAAGCCAACTTCTTGAATGGTGCCAAAAAAATGGCAAAGAAATAACCTATGAACTTGTATCGAAATACAAATCCGATAAAAGAGATCGATTTAGAATAGCTGTAATGGTAGAAGGGCAAGCTATCGCAGAGGCAGAAGATTATAATAAAAAGAATGCCGAACAGATTGCTTCAGAAAAAGCCATGTTAAAAATGGGTATTCTCAACTTAGAAGATGCGGAACTTACGATCATATGAGCCTAACAGGCTTAGATCTAGATCATTGGAAAGACTTTAAATTCAATCCAGAACGCATTAAAAAAATGCAGGCCGGCTCTGAGATCATCATTAATTTCATCAATATTGCACTCTCGCAAGGCCTCTTAAGAAGTGATCTACTCTCCACAGAGAACTTAACTGAATTATCCACCAGACTTATAGATACACAGATTCCGACAGCAGCCCGAAAAGTGAAAGGGCTGATAGAAATGGATCTCTCCCCCCAAAATCTCCAAACCTATAAGTGCGAATTAAGATGGCTCGGTCATATAGCAACTTACATAAAGAAATTTGACCAATTAACACTTCCAGCCCAACTCGAACTCTGGCAAGTAGCTGGAGGAACTATAGCCAAAGAATTGGTACTCAAGAATACACCTATACAAGACGGATGGACAGTCAAAAATATCCAAATCACAAAAGAAGATAGTTTACTCACCAGAAAGATCTGGATGCTGGGACATGGGTCAGGTCTATGGGTATATATGTTGGATTTTGCATTTGGCAATCAGAAACTTCCAGACACTTATCATAGAGGTAGTCAAGTGTATGGATTAGCATTTCCTTATCCAGGACTGACGCTAGGCAGGATCTTGTTCAAAGAATTACATTTAAAACCCGCTCCTGCCGTTAATAATTTGAATGTATTTGATTCCATTTTAGCTTTAAAAAAATTCCTTGCTAATGTATACGCTCATAATATTTTCATTCAGGAGATTCCTTTTACTTTGATTGACATGCGTGCAACAATGTTTTCGGAAGGCCTTATTATTTCAGACACAAGTAGTGATTACATCTCCATTTCGGCAGGAGGTGAAAAGAAGTATTACAAAGATATAAACCATCATTGGGAATTGGTAGCTGAATCTGATGACAAAAATCATTTTTTTAACATCATTTTTTCAAAGGATCAATATTACTTAATTAATTAATTTCCTGAAGGTTACTCAAAGAAATTTTTTTATCGAGAGGTACAATATGGAAGAATGAAAATTAATTTGGCAAAAACTTATAAACATAAGTTGACTAAAGTAAAAAGCAGAACCAAATGGCTCTGCTTTTTATATTCAATTTATATGATTACAATGTTTCTTTTAACCATCTGAAAAACTCATGATGCCACACCAAACTATTGTGTGGTTTTGAAACCCAATGTCCTTCATCAGGATAAATCACTAGACGCGACTTCAACCCCTTTAATTGTGCCGCCTGATAAGCCTCAAGACCTTGTGTATATGGAACTCTAAAATCTTTTTCTCCTTCAAAGATTAAAATCGGAGTATCCCATTTATCAACAAAATTCATTGGATTGAAATCTGTATACGCTTTAGGTTGAGGTTTCTGCCAATATGAACCTTTCAAGTCAAAATTTGCAAACCAAAGTTCCTCCGTTGCGCCATACCAACTCTGCATATCAAAAAGTCCACAGTGAGCGATAAATGTTTTAAACCTCTTCTCATGCTTTCCTGCCAACATATAAACAGAATATCCTCCATAACTAGCTCCTACAGCACCAAGCCTGGAATTGTCTACATATGGCTCCTTGGCCATATCATCGATAGCTGAAAGGTAATCTCTGATGGGCTGGCCTCCCCAATCACCAGAAATCGCTTCATTCCAATCCTGTCCAAAACCAGGCATTCCTCTTCTATTTGGAGCCACAACTATATATCCATTCGCTGCCATAAGCTGCAAATTCCATCTGAATGAGTAGAATTGTGTCAAAGCACTTTGAGGTCCACCCTGACAATAAAGCAACGTGGGATATTTCTTTGCAGGATCAAAATTAGGTGGATAAACTACCCATGAAAGTAAGTCCTTTCCATCAGTAGCTTTTGTGATTCTTCGCTCTACCTTACTTAAACCAATAGTACTGTAAATTCCATCGTTTACATGGGTCAGTTGAACTGCATTTCCATTAGTCGGATTGACAGAATAAATCTCTACAGCGTGATTAAAATCTGTTCTTTGTGCAATGATATTGCCATCAGCTGCCACACCTACTATGGCACTATAATCATGTTCGTCATTAGTAATTTGGCGGATAATTGCACTGGGAGTGCCGTCCTTAGCATAGGAAATTTTTGCTTCAAATAAAGAAGTTAAGCCATTCATAGGAGCTACAAAATATATCTTATCTGATTTGTCGGTCCAAACCAGTTGCTCTACAGTTCCATCCCAATTCTGTGTAATATTTACTTTTTTTCCGGACCTTAAATCAGCAACCCAAAGACTATTTTTATCCGCCTCATATCCATCCCGAGGCATAGAAGTCCAGGCGAAATGTGTACCGTTTGGAGCAAAAGAGGGGCTTTTATCATATCCCATCATTCCAAGTGTAAAATTGGTTGTCTTGCCGGAGGCGATATCGTAGAAGTAAATATCAGAATTTGTACTCTGAGCATATTCTTTTCCTGACTTTTTGATAGAAACATATGCGACAGTAGTTCCTGCAGCATTAAAGGTGTACTCATCAGATCCTCCATATGGTTTAGTGGGCGCATCAAAAGGTTCCTTAGCCATGATGTCTGTAGCTTTGTAAGAACCATCTGCCTGTTTGATACCTACGAAAATATGATTATATTCTCCATCTTCCCACTCAGTCCAATGTCTATATATCAAATCATCGTATATACGTGCAGTGCTCGATTTATATTCAGGATACAGATCTGCTGCAGTTTTATCAATTTTAACAGATTGTGACCAAAGACTATTCCCGGATTTGGAAGAAAATATCGGTCCTTCAGCGCTTTCAAGGCCACCGGGAACATTAGTTCCGGTAGATTTCAACTTGCCTTCTACGGTGTATAAAACCTGACCATCCGCCAAAAGTGTAGCATTATCAGCAGGAACACCTTGAGTAATTGACTTTACACTTTTGCCATCAATACCCATGCTGGAAATAAAATTACTTCGCTTGCCGGATTGAAGATCATAAGTAGTTACGTTATAACAAATTGAGTTGCCATTATTATACACGAAAGAGCCATTCACTCTTCCAAGTGTCCAAAGTAACTCAGGGGACATCACGTTTTGAGCGAAAACTCCAGTTATAAATAATAGTAAGACGAAACTTAAAAAATATTTCATGTTAAATAATTTAAATAAATTTTATAAAATTAAGAAAGCTTCATGACGAAGTCGTTCATAAAATAACCATTTCCAATATCAAAATCTCCCAATGCTTCTATAGTGAAGCCATTTTTAAAGTAAAAATTTATTGCTTTATAATTCTGTCTGTTCACATGTAATCTAAGATCTGACCCTGGTGGGACTAGTTCCTGAATGATCTCTTCCAGCACTTTGGAGCCGAGACCTTTCCGCTGACCCTGATTCTTCAAATATATCTTGTGAATAAAATAATCATGTCCTCTATTTTCAATATCAAGATAACCAGACCTTTGCCCATCTATAATTATCAAATATAGTTGATGACCATTTTCAAGACCTGCATTTAAAGCAATAGGGGAATAAAATAAATCAAGCATATAATCTACCTGCTCCTGACCGATGGTTTCCACGTATGTTTGTTGCCAGATATCTCGCGCCAGGTTGTAAATAAAATCGATGTCAGTCGCTAGTGCTTTTTTTAAATAGTGCATTTTGTATTAGGTCGTGAAAGGCTTAAAAGTAAGATTAAAACTTGTAAAATGAATCAAAAGTGGGATAAATCTCATTTACTAAATTTCTTAAAAAATCGATCGACATGCTCTTGAAATAAATATTATAAAAAATAGTTCTATCACAAAAGGAATAACTAAATTTAACTATGAAAGTAAAATTTAGATATTTTTTTATTCTATCTGTGGTAGGATATTTTTTTACAACATGTAAAAGTAATTCACAAGAAAATACAACCACTTCCTCTGTATCTTATTTCGAAAAAATTGACACAGGAATTCAAGATGGCGGAATAACAATGGTTCCTATCGAAACTCCGAAAGGCATATTCAAAGTTTGGACCAAAAGATTTGGCAATAATCCTACCATGAAAGTTCTCCTTCTCAATGGTGGACCGGGCGCTACACATGAATACTTCGAATGCTTCGAAAACTTTCTGCCACAGGAAAATATCGAATTCATATATTATGATCAATTGGCTTGCGGAAATTCTGACAATCCAAAAGATACCTCTCTTTACGATTTGGCGAGGTATGTCGAAGAAGTAGAACAAGTGAGACAGGCGCTTAAACTTGATAAAAATAATTTCTACCTGTTGGGCCATTCCTGGGGTGGAATCCTCGCGATGCAATACGCACTTAAATACCAGCAAAATATCAAAGGACTCATCATTTCCAACATGATGGCCAGCGCGCCAAAATATGGCCAATATGCTGATGAAGTACTTTCCAAATTAATGGATCCAAAAGTTCTTGATACCATTAGAGCTCTTGAAAATAATAACGACTTCTCAAATCCGAAATATATGGGTTTACTCATACCCCACTTTTATAACAAGCACATTTGCAGACTACCGGTTTGGCCCGAACCGATCGATCGATCCTTTGCAAAAATCAATCAGGATCTTTATGTTTCCATGCAAGGTCCTTCTGAATTTGGAATTTCCGGCAAGTTGACCAATTGGGATGTAAGTGGAGAACTAAAAAACATCAAGACCCCTACCGTTGTCATCGGCGCAACTCATGACACCATGGATCCGGAATATATGCGATGGATGAGCACACAGCTTCCGCAAGGCCAGTTTTTGTTATGCCCCAATGGCAGTCACATGTGTTTCTATGATGATCAAAAAGTATATATGGCTGGTTTGATCTCTTTTATTAAAAAGGTGAATAATTGAAGAGACTCTGACATCTGACATCTGATTTCTGGACAAGACAGTGATTACTGATTACTGTGTCATGTCCTAAAAAAAGTAGACAAATAATATATTACTGTTATTGTTAATATTTTCTTTTTTGCTTCTTTTTTCTTTTGTTAATTTCACATTATTTTGTTAGTAACTTTATACTAAACTGCTTTATGTATTTGTACTGGAGTGCAAAGCCCTAACGACCAATGCTTCCTGTAATAATTATATATAAATATAGCTTGTTTTACTGCTTTGTAAGCTTCTTTATAATTTTTAAATGTACAATCCAATTCAAACTCTTGTTTTAGTATTCCATTGACCCGCTCTGCTACTGCGTTTTCATAGCAATGGTTTTCTTCTGTCATACTTATTCGCATTTTATGTTTCTTCAACTTCTTTATATAAGCTTTACAACAATATTGTATTCCCCTATCAGAATGGTGTATCATGCCATTCGGGTTTCGGCTTTGCTTTATAGTCATCCCTAACGCCCTCATTGACCCTTCTACACTTAGACTATAGGAAAGGTCCCATCCCGTGATCATTCTGGAATATAAATCAGTCTGTAAACTCAGGTACAAGAAACATTTTTCTGTCCTCAAATACGTAATATCGCTCGCCACTGCCTGATCAGGACCTGTCAGTATCAAGTCTTTCACAAGGTTTTCGTATGTATGAAAGCGATGATAAGAGTCTGTAGTCTTTGCATAATTACGCTTTCTTTTGACTAGCAAATGTCGTTCTCTTAAGATGTCGAAGAATTTATCCCTTCCGATCTTTGGGCCTTCCATCTTCGCGATTTCATCCTTCAACTGTTCATACAGCTTCTTGCCACCTATGTGCTTCATCAGTCGCTTCCAATCCAGTACCAGGTTGCATATCTTTTCGCTCTTAGACTCTTTCATTTCAATCACCCTATTAGCTTTATAATAACCGGCTCTTGAATACCCCATAGATTGGCACATATCTATTACTTTGTGCTTTCTTTCTTTTCCTGTTTGTTTAATTGTTGGCCGCCAAAATTTTTTTTTATATCAACTTTGTAGTGCTTGCTTGATATATCCACCAAAGTTTCTAGAAGATCCCGATGCATAACAGTATCAGCTAATTTAAGCTTTACACGTTTCAGCTCCTCTTCTAACTCTTTTACTCTGTCTTTTTCATCTTTCATTTCTATTCGTACTATTTTATTAAGTAAATCATTATTACCATACTTAATAACCCAGTTCTTAACAGTACCCCCTCCTTTAATCTTGTAGCGTCGCGATAACTGGGCTATACTTAATCCCTCATCTTCAAATTCCCTCACTACTTTTTGTTTAAAGCTAATACTGTACCGAATTGTAATTCCTTGTTCCTTTTTCATGTTTTGTCAGTTATTTTGTTTAAAAAACTGTCAACCTTGGTCAGGACAAGACACTGACTTCTGACTTCTGACTTCTGACTTCTGACTTTACTCTTTCTCCCTGACTAAAGTCAAGGGCTATTGAACACGAAGATTTTAGTATGTCTATAACTGCTAAATTACCACNNGGTCAACCTTGGTCAGGACAAGACACTGATTACTTACATCTGACATCTGACATCTGACATCTGATTTCTAAAATTTAAATATCGGATGGTAAATTTTTTTAGCCTATCCGATATTAAATAAAAATGACTACCTTTGTGAAAAAGAAAAATGAGGTGGCAGGAATATCCATATAATTTTGAAGGTCTAGACAAGATGTTGGAGCGTATTTCATCAAAGAAAATTGCTCTTGACAGACTGCGCCCTTTGCCATCTATTGCCTTGAAGAGTATCAAGGAGAGTCTTACTCTCGAGTGGACCTATAATTCCAATAGTATAGAAGGGAATACGCTTACTTTGGTAGAAACCAAATTAATCATTGAAGAAGGAATAACCATAAAAGGGAAGTCACTGCGAGAGCATTTTGAAGCGGTCAATCATCAGGTAGCAATTGAGATGATTGAATCCCTAGTGGATAAAAATCATTTACTTAATGTCCATGATATATTAATTGTGAATGGAGTGGTACTCCAGAATATTGAGAAAGAATACGCCGGGCGCTACAGGACATCAGGGGTTAGGATTTCAGGGGCTAATTTTGTGCCTCCAAATGCTCTGAAGATTGATGATTTAATGACAGAATTAATCAATTGGGTAAATGAGTATCCTATTGATATCGTTATTAAGGCTGCAATCTTTCACCATCGTTTTGTTTGGATACATCCATTTTTTGATGGAAATGGCAGAACTGCGCGTCTTATTTTCAATTTGCTTTTGATGCAAGCCGGTTTCCCACCTGCTATCATCCTCAAGAATGACAGAAAGAAGTACTATGACGCACTAAATAATTCAAATAATGGAGATTATTCCAAATTACTTTTGCTCGTACTTCAGGCACTAGAAAGGAGTCTGGATATATATCTGGCTTCACTTACGAATACCTACGAAGATTACCTTCCTGTTTCACAAATAGTCGAGGATCCTCACATACCCTATGGTCACGAGTATGTGAGTTTACTCGCAAGGCAAGGAAAGATTGATTCATTCAAGGAAGGAAGGAATTGGCTGACATCAAAGCAAGCTGTATTGGATTATATTCAAAATCGTGATAGAAATCGAACTTTCAACTCTTAACTTACTAACCTTCTCACTTTCTAACCTCCTCCCCCATGCCTAAAACTGATAGTTCGCGTCTTGAAAGACTAACAGCCATTATTACACAATTACAAACAAAAAGATTGATCACCTCGACGATGCTTTCAGAAAAGTTTGGCGTAAGTGTAAGGACCATATATAGAGATATCCGTGCCCTGGAAAAGTCAGGAATACCAATAATAACGCAAGAAGGACGAGGTTATTCAATCATAGAAGGATATCGTCTGCCACCTATTATGTTTACTGAAAAGGAAGCCAATGCATTGATCACAGCAGAACAATTACTTTCGCTGAACAAGGATAAATCATTTGTCTATGATCTTAAAGAAGCAATTAATAAAATCAGGGCAGTATTAAGGCATGATTCTAAGGATAAAGCAGAATTATTGTCTTCCAGGGTGTTCGTATGGGAAAGAAATGACCAAATTAACATCAGTAATATCCTTTCTTCGATCCAAATAGCATTAACAAATTTTAACCCTGTTAAATTAAAATATATTTCTGACAATGAATCTGTGACACAAAGAGATGTCGAGCCATTCGCATTGGTTACAAGTTCCAAAATGGGTTGGTACCTAATTGCATGGTGTAGACTGCGTAATGATTTCAGGACTTTTCGCCTTGATAGAATGCAACAAATTGACATTTTGACCGGCCATTTTGAACCGCACAAAATAACTATGCAGGAATATTATGAAAAATATCGAAACTTTTAAAACACCCCTGACATAGGGCTGTCACTTTGGGGCTTTACATTTGTATTATTAATAATCAAAAATAATATAAAATGTTACTAGAAACTAAACAATCAGCAAGCATTTCAACGGATTCAATTTTATCAAATTGGATGGGTCACAGAAATTTGACCAGAAAAATAATTTATGCTTTTCCTGAAAAAGAACTTTTTACTTATTCAATAGGAGGAATGAGGACTTTTGCCCAAATGGTGGAGGAGATCATGATCATAGCTGAAGAAGGCATGAATGGTATTCTAACCGGAGTCTGGAATCCTGTAGAAGGAAGTCAAGTAATGACAGAATTGATGGAGAAAAAAAGTAAAACTGCTTTGCTGAAAAAATGGGACGAAATAACAGACCACATTAATCACATTTGGCCACAATTGGAACCGGAACATTTTATGAAAGTTGACAAAGCATTTGGTGCTTATGAAAACACTAATTTAGGAACTATCCAATATGCATACGACAATGAGATTCATCATAGAGCTCAAGCATATGTTTACCTGCGTGCCCTCGGGATACAGCCTCCGTTTTTCTGGGATAGGTATTGACGGTGTTTGGAGTTTGGAGTTTTGAGACACAATAGTAAAAGCCTTGTTGAATGACAGGGCTTTTTTCATATTTATTTTTTACCACTAATAACACTTGTGATGCTAGGCATCTACAAATTTATTCGTGAAAATTCGTGAAATTATCTGCGATGCTGCTTACGCGGTCGTGGCTAAAAAAATATCAATCTCTACTTATTTTGCTGTGTATGAACAGTATAAATAATTTTGTCAATGAGATAAATATTAAAGTATAAGTAAACTCTACGAATTTGACAATTTCCATCAAAAGGATAAGGTTTATACAGAAGTCATTCAAATCTAAATATTATACTTTTTGTTGAGGCTAATGCATCTAACACGAATTTATTCGTGAAAATTATTTAAACGTCCATCTGTTTTACCTACATGGTCATGGTAAATTATAATACTCCATCAAAATTATACGAAATTTATCTATTTTTAATGCGCAGAAATTGCTACTTTTCAAGAGTTGAAA
>MTKZ01006467.1_pt1 | contig 19031 bp, 19 predicted proteins | sample 1042781 | NCBI WGS metagenome assembly MTKZ01 (sample SAMN06212207, study PRJNA360539) | anaerobic digester metagenome | biome: Wastewater treatment plant; material: sludge; isolation source: anaerobic digester fed with sludge from wastewater treatment plant | place: Denmark: WWTP Viborg ... | reverse complement strand
TTGGAATCATCCACCCAGGCATCGGGCACATGGGGCAGGACTTCCCGCTTCATGTACTCGCCCACGTCTTCTTTGAGCGGGACGTTCTCGTAGTCGCGCAGCTCGGGATCGGGTTCGGGGATGCCCTTGGCGTCGGTGCAGATGTCCGCCGTGTCGTCCCGTTCTGCCAGGGCCATGAGGATAGCCTTGAACAGGGCGGCTGGGATCTTGAGGCCCGCCTTTTTGAACGCCGCCTGGACCATTTCCGAGAAGAGGTCGCGGTTCTTGACGACGCCCTTCCCGGAAAGCTGACGCAGGGAGGACGGGATGGCTTCCTGAAGTTTACGGCCTTCTTCAATTTCGGATTGAGCGGCCTTCGTATCCTTTCGCTTCTTGCTTGAAGCGAGGTTGGCGAAAGGCCCGGCCTCGCGCAGGCGGACCAGGCGGTCGTCGGTTACGGCAAAGTTGAGCCGCAGGGGACGTTCAACAGTGATACGGCGGTAGCCGAAGTCCTCGTTATCGAAAATGCGGACGTGATCCGCATCTGTTAAATTCCCGTAGAGCCGGGTAATCTCGTCTCGCTGGTCATCACAGACCTCGTTTCGTTTATTGCCAAGGGACTTGCGCATCTTCTTGAAGAACTTCGTTCCATCCACCAATTGAATCTTGCCCCTGCGGCCCGGATTCTTCCGGTTGGTGACGATCCAGAGGTATGTGTAGATGCCCGTATTGTAGAAGAGCTGGTCCGGCAGGGTGACAATGGCCTCCAGCCAATCGTTCTCGATGATCCAGCGGCGGATTTCACTTTCTCCCGACCCGGCCGCGCCGGTGAACAGCGGTGAACCGTTAAAGACGATCCCAAGACGGGTGCCTCCTTCATTCGGGTCCTTCATCTTGCTGATCATGTGCATGATGAAGAGGAGGGAGCCGTCATTGATGCGAGGCAGTCCCGCGCCGAAACGTCCGCCAAAGCCCTGTTCTTCATGTTCGCGTGTGATGAAGTCGGCTTCCGGCTTCCACTCCACACCGAAGGGCGGATTGGCCAGCATGTAATCGAACTTGTGGCGAGGAAACCGGTCATCGGTGAAGCTGTCGCCAAAGGCGATATGTTCGATATCCTGGCCCTTGATCATCATATCCGACCCGCAGATGGCGTAGGCCTGGGCGTTGTAATCCTGGCCGAAAACCTCCAGACGGGCGTCTGGATTAAGCTCGCGCACATAGTCCTCCGCTACGGACAACATGCCGCCTGTCCCGCAGGCCGGGTCATAGAGNNAGGTTCACCATCAGGCGAATGACCTCGCGTGGGGTGAAGTGATCGCCGGCCTCCTCGTTCGATGCCTCATTGAATCTCCGGATCAACTCCTCGAAGATGTAACCCATCTCGATGTTCGAGACGGCGTGCGGGTGAAGGTCGATATCGCAGAACCTGGACACGACCAGATAGAGCCGGTCGGCCTTGTCGAGTTTGGCGATGTGTTCCTCAAATCCGAAGTGCTCGATAATCTCTCGGGCGCGCGTGGAAAACCCTTTGATGTAGTGGGTCAGATTTGCGGCGATGTTGTTAGGGTCGCCTTTTAGCTTCTCGAAGGTGTAGCGGCTGGCGTTGTAGAATGGCACTCCCGTGGCACGGCAGAGGATGGGATCGATGTTCTTGACTTTTCCGCCCGATAGCTTCTTCTGCTGTTCGAGGACCTTTTCCTTGGTAGGCGAAAGAACGCAGTCGAGACGGCGAAGAACGGTCATCGGGAGCATGACGTCCTTGTACTGGTTTGGCCGGTAGGGTCCGCGAATGAGGTCGGCAACCGACCAAATGAAATTGACTTTTTCGCCGAAATGATTCATGGCTGCTCCTGATCCTGATCTCAATCCCCATTCGGACCCAGGTCTGCGAAATCCATCATATCGGCAGACAACGTCAACTTGCCCCGCTTGATCATCTTTTCGCAGAAGGCTTTCAGTTGGGCCTTTGCGAGCTTGGAAGGCATGGACAGACTGTTTTCCCATCGGTTGACGGTCGCGTAGCTGACGCCGAGCTGCCGGGCCAGATCCTCCTGGCTCAGGGAAAGCTGACGTCGTATCTCTTTGACCAACGCCGAAAGACTTCGACTTTCTGTGTTCATTCGCTGCACCTCTTGTCTGGAAGGCAGGCACGACCCTTGCCCGAATATAATAACGTATGTTATATCGTTTGCGAGAGAAAATCAAGGGAAATCCGCGGGTTGATCGAGTCGGATTTCAGGATCGCCATTTGCCGGACGGAAGCGGTGTCAGCACTCGATTTCCGGGAGTTCGAATTGTCGAAGCGGGTGCCCGGATGCACCCGGCCCCCGGCCTGCGGGCTTCGAAAAGGAGAATCAGGGTAAATGTGCGGGCGGGCGTAAGTCGGCGTGGGCACGCCAGAAACGACGAGACCCCGAGGGGATNNGAAATCAGCGGATTGAATTTTGGCTCCTCAGCGCGGACTCGAACCACGGACCCGATGGTTAACAGCCATCTGCTCTACCGACTGAGCTACTGAGGAACAGTGAGTAGTAACGTGCCCCTATAAAGCAAGACCGCCCGGATGTCAAGAGCGGTCTTTCAGAAAACGGAAACTATCTTACCGGCAGCTCACGCAGGTGGAGAGGCTGCTTGCCGGCACGCCGGTCGTCCGGCTGATGTATTCCAGTTGCTCGACGGGCGCGAAAAAGCGTCCGCAGACATCGCAGGCGGCCATCTTGAAGACCTTGTTCCAGATCATGCGCTTGTCTTCCGTGCTTTCCATCCGCACGAAACCGGTCGGGCAGACATACGCGCAGGACCCGCAGCCGATGCAGTTGGCGGCGATGAATTCGATTTTCGGGTTTTCCACGTTCCGGCCCGGGCCCCGGTCCTGGAACTTCAGGGCGGAGACCCCCACGATGTCCCTGCAGGTCCGCGTGCAGAGCCCGCAGAGAATGCAGTCGTGCGCCTCGGCGGCCGCCGGCGCGACGGCAACGCCCAGCTTCTGCGCGATTTCGCGAACCGCCGCGGTGTCCGGATACTTGTAGGCGAGCAGGGCCGCCGCGAATTTTCGGGCTTCCTGAGCCTGCTCCGAAGCGGTGACGATCTCCAGGCCGGGTTTCACGGGGCAGTCGCAGGCGGTCGTGAGCCGGCCCTTGCCGTTTGCCCGGATCTCCACCGTGCAGAGGCGGCAGGCGCCGAAGGGAGCCAGTTCCTGATGATAGCAGAGGGTCGGCATGTCGATTCGAAGGTTCCGGATGTTCTCCAGAACGGAGGAGCCTTCCCTGGCCTGTACCTTGTTCCCGTCTATCGTGATGTCTACCATTTGAATCCCTTTCAATAGCAAAAGATCGTTGATTTATTTCCAGACCATCAGCCTGTAACAGCGCAGGCAGCGCCCCGCTTCGGCCATGGCCTCCCCGGCGCTGAAGCCGCCTTCGACCTCGGCCATGCCTTGAAGACGCAGGCCGGCATCGAGGAAGCGGACCTTCGTCGCGCCCTGTTCACGGATATATCCGCAGTCCCGCTGCTCGGCGGTGTCGATTCCTGAAAATGCGTCCGCGCCCGCATAGGCCTTTCCCTGCAGGGCGCAGTCGATGTTCTGGGCGACCCTGTTCCCGGCATTCAGGGCCTCGATCAGGGTGGCCGGGCCGCTGACGCAATCGCCGCCGGCATAGATCCCTTCCACGCTGGTCTGGAAGGTGACCGGATCGGCCTGGATGGAACCCCAGCTTGTGGTCTTCACGGGGTCCTTTCCGGAAAAGAGGGCCAGGTCCGATCTCTGACCCGTCGCGGCGATCACCATGTCCGCGGACATGGTTGCCTCCGATCCCTTGACCGGAACGGGCCGCCGACGGCCGCTCTCGTCCGGTTCGCCCAGTTTCATCCGGATGTATTCCAAGCCGGTGACCTTGCCGTCCCTGGCCAGGATTTTCACCGGGGCCTTCAGGAAATTGAAGGCGATGCCCTCCTCCTCCGCTTCCCGGATCTCCTCTTTGCTGGCCGGCATTTCCGTGCGGGAGCGCCGGTAGAGGATCTCCACGTCCTTGAAGCCGAGCCGGGCGCAGCTCCGGGCGCAGTCGAGCGCCACGTTGCCGCCGCCGACGATGACGACTTTCTTCTTCGGCGCTACCCTGGCCCCGAGGCTGAGCTGCCTCAGGAACTCGGCTCCCTGGACGAAGCCGTCATATCCCATCTCTTCGCCCTCGCAGCCGATCTTCGTTCCCACGTGGGCGCCGATGGCGAGGAAGAGCGCCCGGAAGCCCTGTTTCTTAAGGTCGGACCAGTCGAGCTTTTCGAGTTTGCAGTTGTACCGGAACTCCACGCCGGTGCGCTTGATCAGGTCCGCCTCATGGTTCAGGATGTCCTTGGGGAGCCGGTAATCGGGAATCCCGACGGTCGCCATGCCTCCGGCGCGGGGCAGCGCCTCGAAGACGGTCACGGAATAGCCGAGACGGCGCAGGTGGTAAGCCGCCGCCAGACCGGCCGGACCTGCGCCGACGACAGCGACCCTGTCCTTCTTTTCTGCGGCCGGGAGGCCGAGCGCCGAAGCCCCTCCCTGCAGGTCCGCGTCCGCCGCCGCACGTTTGAGCAGGCGGATGGCCAGCGGCTCGTCCGTTTTGTTGCGGACGCAGGCATCCTCACAGGGATGCGTGCAGGCGCGGCCGATCACACCGGGCAGAATGCAGCGCTCCCGGATCAGGTTCAGGGATTCGCCGAAGCGGTTGTTCCGGATCAGTTCGATGTATCCGGGAATGTCCAGCCCCGCCGGGCAGGCCTGCATGCAGGGCGCGGAGACGGCCGACTGATATATCCCGGCTTCCGGGGCTGCCTTTTTCCCGGCCGGCGCCGCAAAATCTGCCTTGAAGTATTTGACGGCGTCCAGAACGGGCGTCAGCGCCGCGGCGCGGCCGAAATTGCACTTGGCGTTGGCGGCCACGCCCTTCGCAACGGTTTCGATCTCCTGGATGTCCTGTTTCGATCCCCGGCCTGCGCTCATGCCGCCGAGGATGTCGAGGACGCGATCGATGCCGATCATGCAGACGGAACACTCCCCGCAGGATAGTTTTCTGGCCTCTTTCAGATAGGCGATGGCGAGAGACGGAATGTCCGCCTTCGGATCCGTGACCACCAGACCGTTCCATCCCATCAGGGCGGCGATGTTCTTGCCCGCGACCTGGTCGGGAATTTTCTGGTCGGCCTTCGCGGCTTTGGCCGCCAGGCCTTTCCGGTTGTCCACAATCTTGCCGTTCCAACTGCTAAATGCGACTGTCTTCATGCTTGCGCCACCTTATCGTGTTTTTGATGAAATGACGATTCCCGCGCCTCATGACCAGGCGGCGGAAGTCTTCACTTTGTGCATCAGTTTGCGGTACTCCTGGTCCACCCGGGCCTGGACCTTGGCCATGTCCGCGGGGTCCAGGTGCCGAAAGCGCCCCTGCAGCTTCAAGTAATCGGCGACCGGACGGCGGGGTTCGGGCGTCTCGATGGTCAGCCGGTACTTGCCGTTTTCGACCTCGTAGAGGGGGAAGATGCCCGTTTCCACGACCATGCGGCCCAACTTGATCGTCTGCTCGGAGGGCGCGCGCCATCCCGTCGGGCAGACGGTGAAGACGTGGACATAGGAAGGTCCCCGGGTGTTCTTGGCCTTTTCCACCTTGGCCATGAGGTCCAGCGGATAGCTCGGACAGGCCGTGGCGACGTAGGGGACGCTGTGGGCGACCATGATCTCGGCCACGTTCTTCTTGCCCGTCCGCTGCCCCTTGATGGCTTTGCCCGCGGGGGAGGTGGTGGTCGCGGCCATGAAGGGCGTCGCGCTGGAACGCTGGATGCCCGTGTTCATGTAGGCCTCGTTGTCGAGGCAGAAAAAGACAAGATCATGGCCCCGCTCCATCGCCCCGGAAAGGGCCTGCAGGCCGATGTCCACCGTGCCGCCGTCGCCGGCGATGGCCACGGACTTCACGTCCCGGTCGGCGATCTTGCCCTTGCGCCGCAGGGCCTTCAGGCCCGCCTCCACGCCGGAGCCGACCGCCGCGGCGTTCTCGAAGGCCACGTGAATGTAGGGCGTCTCCCAGGCCGTGTGGGGGTAGGCGGTGGAGATGATCTCCATGCAGCCCGTCGCGTTGGAGACCACGACGTCTTCCCCCAGGGCCTTCATGATCAGCCGCAGGGCCAGGACCTCGCCGCATCCCTGGCAGGCGCGGTGCCCCGGGCTGAAGAGCTCCTTCTTTTCGATCAGCTTGGGCGCGAATATCTCAAAGTTCTGGACGGTATTCATCATTCTCTCACCCCGTAATATTCATAGGTTTCGTCTTTTTTCTTCCCGGCCTGCTCGACCATGGCGATGAAGTCCTCCACCGCCACGTCCCGGCCGCCCAGTCCCATGATGTAATTGACGATCCGGGGCCTTTCCCGGTCATGGAACAGGAGCGACTTGATCTCCGTCGCCAGGGGGCCGCCGGCCCCGCCGAAGGAAACGGCCCGGTCCATCACGATGAGGGTTTTGCAGCCTTGAATGGCCGCCCGCAGCTCTTCCAGCGGGAACGGCCGCCACAGCCGGATCTTCACCAGGCCGATGGACTGCCCCTTCTTTTTCAGCTCGTCCACGGCGACGGAGGCCGTCTCGCCCATGGATCCCATGGTGAGGATCATCGTTTCGGCGCCCTTGTTCTTGTAGGTTTCCACGGGATGGTAGTGCCGGCCGAACTGCCGGCCCCACTCGTTCCAGATCTTGACGATGGTCTTCTTGGCGTTGATCAGCGCCGTGTCCTTGGCCTTCATGGTTTCCGTAAAGATATCGGGCATGTTGAAGCATCCCATGGAGAGGGGGCGGTCCGGGTGCAGTGTGGCGTAGGGAACGCGGTCCGGGAGGAACCGGTTGACCTCCTCCTGCGAGGGGAATTCCAGGGGCTCGATCATGTGGGTGAGCTGGAACCCGTCCATGTTCAGGATCGTCGGCAGCATGACGTCCGGGTGCTCCGCGATCCGGAAGGACTGGATGGTCATGTCGATCACTTCCTGGCCGTTTTCCGCGTGCATCTGGATCCAGCCGCAATCCCGCTGGGGCATGATGTCCGTGTGGTCGTTCCAGATATTCAGCGGTCCCGAGATGGCGCGGTTCGCGTTCCCCATGACCACGGGCAGCCGCATCGCCGAGACGATGGGAAGGATCTCGTGCATCAGCATCAGGCCCTGGGAACTGGTGGCCGTGTAGACCCNNTCCGCGATGTGGGACTGGGGCGTGATCGGGTAGACCGCCGCCACATCGATGTTGCACAGGCCGACGGCCTCCGCCGCCGCGATCCCGACTTCCATTCCAACGCGCTTGCCCATACTACACCTCCTCCTCGACCATGGCGATCGCCCGGGGCCAGCATTCATGGGCGCAGATCCCGCAGCCCTTGCAGTAGTCCAGGTTCGCCTCGAAAAAACCCTCCGCGGTTTCGGAAATGCAGGCTTCCGGGCAGAAGATGTAGCAGATGCCGCATTTGATGCATTTCTTGTTGTCCCAGATGGGGCGCTGGGCCCGCCAGCTGCCCGTTTTATACGTACTGGCGCTTCCCGGGGTGAAAACGATGCAACCGGGATTCACTTCGTGCCAGGCTTCCGGCCATTTCTTCTGTTTCATCGGCACACCTCAATAATTTACTTGGATATTTTGACGTCGTTGTAGGCCCGCTTCAAGGCATTTTCGTTTTTGTGAGCGATCCGGCCGAAGCGCTCTTCGATCGGGGCGTTGAGGGACTCGAACTTCAGGATCTTCGTGGCCTTGAGCACCGCCCCCAGCATGGTCGTGTTGGCGATGGGGACCCCCAGCTCCTCCCGGGCGATGTGCGTTGCGTCAACCGTGGCCAGCCTTCCGGCGTAGTTCAGCTTCTCCCGAATCTCCTTTTCCGGCTTGGCCGTGTTGACGACCAGCAGTCCGCCGGGCTTCAGGCCTTCCGTAACATTGACCAGGCCGATGAGGCTCGGATCGAGGACGACCACCACATCGGGATGGTAGATGCCGGAACGGATCTTGATCGGCTTTTCGGACACCCGGTTATAGGCCATGACCGGCGCACCCCGGCGCTCGGGCCCGAATGCCGGGAAGCCCTGGGCGTACTTTCCTTCCTCGATCGCCGCCAGGGCAAGCAGCTCCACGGAGGTCACCGCGCCCTGGCCGCCCCTTCCATGCCACCTTACTTCAATCATTTGATTTTTCTCCCGTCTGTTGGATTACTGCGTCTGATGATATGTTCGAGATGTCTGATAGTGGGACGCCCCCTCTTATGCGAAATTATATTCATTGTCAACAGCAAATTTGGCGGCTGGGGAACCGGCTATCGGGAAGGTGCGAGCGGAGTGTTTTCACATGCGGCGCGGCCGCGAACCCGCGGCCCGGTCCCGGCGTGCCTCTGATCCGCGCGCTATTCCGGGAGACTTTGATAAAGATCCCCGCCCTGAGCGTCGTTGATGACAACCAGGGGCATCCGGTCCACTTCCAGCCGCAGAATGGCCTCCGGCCCGAGGTCTTCATAGGCCGCCACGTCCGCCCTTATGACGCACCGCGATGTCAGGGCGGCAATGCCGCCGATGGCGCCAAAGTAGACGGCCCCGTGCTTGCGGATCGCCGCGATGACCTCCGGCGAGCGCTTCCCCTTGCCGATCATTCCCCGCAATCCCCGCTCGATCAGGGCCGGGGTGCAGGCGTCCATTCGGTAGCTGGTCGTCGGCCCGATGGATCCGATGACGCGACCCGGCCGGGCGGGCGTCGGGGCCGCGTAAAACAGGGTCACGCCCTCGATTTCGATGGGAAGGGGACTGCCCTGCCGGAGCGCCTCGAAAAGACGGCGGTGCGCCGCATCGCGGCCCGTGTAGATTTCCCCGCTCAGAAATACGCCGTCTCCGGCGCGCAGGCGCCGGCAGAGGTCGGGAGTCAGGGGGGTTCGAATGTTCACGGAATTTTTCAAGTGTGCCGGCCTCCGCCCTTCAGAGGATTGCCTCTCGGTGCCGCACGGCGTGGCACTGGATGTTGACGGCCACGGGAAGGCTCGCGATGTGGCAGGGCATCATCTCGGCGTGCACGGCCAGGGCGGTGGTTCTGCCGCCGTATCCCTGGGGGCCGATGCCCAGCCGGTTGATTTCCGCGAGCAGCTCCTCCTCCAGCCCGGCCAGCCGGGGATCCCTCCGGTTTTTTTCGCCCAGCGGGCGGAGCAGGGCCTTCTTCGCCAGGATCGCCGCCATTTCGATGTCGCCGCCGATGCCCACACCGATCACAGTGGGCGGGCAGGGATTCGGCCCCGCCGCGGCGACCCGGCCGATGATGAATTCCTTGACGCCTTCCCATCCCGCCGCCGGGACCAGCATGGCCACACCGCTCATGTTTTCGCTGCCGCCGCCCTTGGGCATGGCCGTGATCCGGATCTGCCGGCCCCGGACGATCTCGGTGTGAACGACGGCCGGCGTGTTGTCGCCGGTGTTCATGCGGGTGAAGGGATCGCAGATCGATTTGCGGAGAAACCCCTCCCCGTAGGCCTGCCGGACGCCCTCCTGAACGGCGTCCTGAAAGTCGCCGCCGGTCACGTGCACGTCCTGACCGATCTCGGCGAAAACGATGGCCAGCCCCGTGTCCTGGCATAGCGGCATGCGATCCTGCGCGGCAATCTCCGCGTTTTCAAGGATCCGGTCCAGGACGTAACGGCCCAGGCCCGACGTTTCCGAAGCTCTGGCCCGCTGGAGCGAATCCTTCACATCCGGTTCCAGTTCCGTGTTGGCTTCGACGAAGAGCCGCCGNNCGCCGGAATTCGAGCGACTTGGCCAGGGTCATGCGGTCGAGGTACTTCAGGTCGCCGCCGACGGGTACCCCCTGCGCAATCCGGCTGACTTTGACCGGCAGATCCTTGACCATCCTCATGATCAGCAGGGCGGTCGATTCGCCCTGCACGCTGGGGTTCGTCGCCAGGATGATCTCCCGAATCCCGTCCCGTTGAATCCGTTCGACCAGCGCCTGCAGCCGCAGGTGCTCCGGCCCGATGCCGTCGAGCGGTGCCAGGACCCCGTGGAGCACATGGTAAATCCCCCGGAAGCCGCCGCTGTCTTCAATCGCAATCAGCGAATCCGGCTCCTCCACCACACATAGCACCTCCCGGTCCCGGGAGGCGTCGCCGCAGATTTCGCATCGTTCGCCCTCGGCCAGGTTGAAGCAGAGGGAGCAGAGCCGGATTCTCCGCTTGACTTCCAGAATGCTGTCCGCCAGCCGTCCCGCGTCCTCCTCGGGAAGGCGAAGGATGTGGGTGGCCAGCCGCGTGGCCGTCTTTTCACCGATGCCGGGAAGCCGGCCGAGTTCCTGGATCAGGCGTTTGATGGGGAGCGCATAACCTGTCATCGTGAGGCGTTCTTCCTTTTCGCGGTTTCAACGGAAATTTGCCGGGGATGCTCAGGAAAGCCCGGGGATGCTCAGACCGCCGGTGATCTTGGCCATCTCCGCCGCGGCCATCTCCTGGGCCTTGCGGACCCCTTCGTTGACCGCCGCGATGATCAGGTCCTGGAGCATGTCCAGGTCTTCCGGATTCACCACTTCCCGGTCGATCTTCAGGGAGACGAGTTCGTGCTTGCCGTTGACCAGGACGGAGACCATGCCGCCGCCCGCCGAGGCCTCCACGGTCTTGAGCGCAAGCTGGTCCTGGAGCTGGGCCATCCGCTCCTGAAGCTTTTTCGCCTGTTTCATGATGTTTCCAAAATTCTGCACGGATCGAAAACCTCCTTGGTGGTGATGGTTGGGCCGGGACGCCGCCGCGCTCAGGTGGAAGGCGTGTCCGTGAGGATGACCTCGCGGACCTCGGCGCCCTCGAACATATCGAGAACCTTCTGCAGCAGGGGCTGGTTCAGGGCCTGCCTGCGGATTTCGCTGTTCCTGCCGTTCCTGCCGTTGCCCCCGGCATTCGAGGAAGCGCTTTCCGGGTCTGGTTCCGTGGTTTCAATGTCGACGGAAACGTCCTTTTTGAAGAAATCCCGGGTGATTTCGAGAAGTCGCGCCCGCTGGGACTTCTCGTTGATGTCGTCGAGAAAGATGTATCCCCTCTGGAAGCCGATCCGCAGCCGCCCCGCTTCAAAGCCGAGGCATTTTCCGGGTTCGATTTTCGACCAGAGGAGGGGGCTTTGTTTTTTCAGGAAGGACCGGTAATCCTCCCAGAGACTTTCCGGGTCCCGGCTTTCGCCGATGCCGTGTTCCGCCGCCCCGCCCCCCGTTTCCGCTTTTTCGAATGGCGTCCGTGCCTCCCTGCGGTTGTTCGCGGGCCGGTTCGCGGAGCGCCCCGGGCCGGGCTTTTCAGGCGCCGACTCCCCGCTATTCACCGGCTTTCCGGGAACGGGCCGTCCCGGGTTCGCCGTCAGTCTCTTTTCCAGGCCCTCCATCTTCGAAAGGACTTCATCGATCGGGATCATGGGCTCAAGATAGGCCATTCGCACCAGGGTGGTTTCCAGATTGATTCTCGGGTTCGGGCTTCGCCGGATCGTCTCCTCTTCGGCCATCAGGATGTCCAGCAGGCGCTGAAGTGTTTCCCGGGGGATGCCCTCCGCCTGGGCCGCGAGCCTGGCGCGGTCTTCGTCCGTCACGTCCGGAAGGTCCCGGTCCCCGCCGAGGATCTTCGTCAGCAGCAGATTCCGGAAATGACCCAGCAGCGTTTCATGAAAGTGCTTCACGTCCAGACCGGCGTAGTACCCCTCTTCGACGATCTGCAGGCACTTTCCGGCATCCCTCGCGAGGACCGCCTCGGACAGGGAGAAGAGGAATCGCCGGTCCGAAAGGCCAAGCAGCTCTTCCAGGTCCCGGTCCTGAATGTCGGCGCCGGCGTAGGAGATGGCCTGGTCGAAAATACTCTGGGCGTCCCGCATGCTGCCTTCTCCGGCGGCGGCAATCCAGTTCAGCCCCCGCTCGGTGACGGAGATGCCCTCCGCCCCGGCGATCTTGCGCAGGTTGTCCGCGATCTGCCGAAGCGGGATTCTTCGAAAGTCGTGGCACTGGCAACGGGAGAGGATCGTCGCGGGGATCTTGTGGGTCTCGGTGGTGGCAAAGATGAAGACGACATGCGCCGGCGGCTCTTCAAGCGTCTTCAGCAGGGCATTGAAGGCCTCTCTCGTCAGCATGTGGACTTCGTCGATGATGTAAATCTTGTAGCGGGACGACAGGGGCAGAAACTTGAGGTTTTCCCGCAGCTCCCGGATCTCGTCGATGCCCCGGTTGGAGGCCCCGTCGATCTCCCGGACATCCATGGCGATTCCGTCCGTGATTTCCCGGCAGTTGACGCAGGCGTTGCAGGGAGTGGGCGTGGGCCCCGTCTCGCAGTTCAGCGCCTTGGCCATGATGCGGGCGACGGACGTCTTCCCCACGCCCCGGGGACCGCTGAAAATAAAGGCGTGGGCGATGCGGTCGTAGCGGATGGCGTTCTGAAGGGTTTTGACCGCCTGCTCCTGTCCGAGGACCTCCTCGAAGGACTGGGGCCTCCATTTGCGGGCTAAAACGAGGTAATCCATGCGTGCGGTGAAAATCGTCTAAAGTCAGGGCGCTGCGATGTGGAAAAGAAGGATAGCCAGGTTGACCTGCAGCACACGTCGGCACTTGCTACCGCTGCTTCCTTCCGGACCTGACGGGGTTCGCAATCCTCCATTGCACAGGGCCCGGCTATCCGTTCTTGGCGGAGAGAGGGGGATTCGAACCCCCGGTACACCTTTGGGGGCATACACACGATTTCCAGTCGTGCTCCTTCAGCCGCTCGGACATCTCTCCGGATTTCTGCCATGGTCTGGTTTTCGTCTCCGTTTCCGGCCGGTTTCGGCGTACCGGTGAAGCCGACCCGCGGAGACCGGTGAAAGACGGCTTCGCAGGCCGCGAATCATCCTTCCCGGGCGTGCATTCACTCACGAATGTGCAGAATGGCGGAGAGAGGGGGATTCGAACCCCCGTGGGAGCTTGTGGCCCCCAAATCGATTTCGAGTCGATCCCGTTACGACCACTTCGGTATCTCTCCGCGAATCTCTGTCATTCCGAAAGGGCGGCGGATGATATCCGCTTTTCCCTAAAAAATCCACTTAAAATTTCCGCGCAGATCTCTTTCTGAATCCCGCGGGTTACCGCTACTGTGTGGTTCAGCCTGCGGTCTTCGAACAGGCGGTACAACGACACCACGCCCCCGTTTTTCGGGTCGTCGGCCCCATAGACGACCCGGCCGATCCGGGCCTGCAGGATGGCGCCGGCGCACATGATGCAGGGCTCCAGAGTGACGTAGAGGGTGGCGCCGGCGAGCCGGTAGTTCCCCGTTTTTTCCGCTGCCCGGCGGATCGCCAGCATCTCCGCGTGAGCCGACGGATCCTTGAGCGTGATCGGACCGTTGTGCGCCGTCGACAGAATCTCGCCGCCGCAGGTCACCACGGCACCGACGGGCACTTCCCCCCGCTCGAGGGCCAGGCGGGCCTGTTCGAGGGCCAGGCGAATGAAGGTGTCGTCCGTTTTCATGCGGTGATGCCGGAAAATTCGGATTTGGGAATTTCCCTTGAAAAAGATCAAATACTTTTGGGGTTTTGTCAAGTCAAATGCAGTTTCGGGCCTGTCCTGCTCTTCGGCCGCGGAGACGGAACGGGTCGGGGGCGGGACGCATAAAAGTTGCTTTTTTTTCATCCCCCGGCCTATAAGGGCCGTCATGGATGAGATCTCACATCGCGCGTCGCAGAGAATCCTGGTCCTGGCCATTGTCCTTTCCCTGACCGGTCACCTCGTGATGCTGGTGGTGACGGGCCTGATGGTGCCCGACGCCGCTAACGACCAGACTCCGTTTCTGTCTGTTGAGCTCAGTGATCCGAACGTTGTCATGGATGACCGGCCACCGGATTCGAATCCGGGGGAAGCGGGACCCGCTTCGGAGGGCGGGCAGGAGGGAACGGCCTCGCGAACCCGGTTGGAGGATACCGTCGACCTGGGCGATTCGAACAGCCCCTACATTCCCTATCTGAAGAAGCTCAAGAAAAAGATTGCCGCCCTCTGGGGATACCCCAGGCAGGCCTATGAACGGAAGGAGGAGGGCGATGTGGTGGTCCGATTCTCTCTGAACCGGAACGGCGCTCTGGAGAAGTCCCTCGTCGTGACGTCGTCAGGCTCGGCCTTCCTGGACCTGGGGGCGATGGAGGTGATCGACGCGGCGGCCCCCTACGACCCTTTTCCCCGGGAGATGAACCTGGTTCGGCTGCACGTTGTGGCCACGTTCAAATATCGTCTGGATCCATGAAAAGCGCCGCGGTCAGATCTCGGAGATGATCTCCGTCATGGCGCGGTTCAGTTCCATCAGACGGTCCCGGATCTCCGTCTGCTCCACCCAGGTCCGGGCCTCCAGTGCCGGCCTTCGGTCCCGAATCTGGGCCAGCCGGGCTTCCATCTCGCCCATCAGGTACGCCCAGTCGATTCGGGGAGCCGCTTTCTCCGGATACTCGATGCGCGTGAGCTCCACACCCGGCTTCAGGATGCTTTCCTCCAGATAGTCCGGGATGAGCACGGGGAACCCGAACTTTTCCCGGATCAGTCCCGCCAGGACCTGCTGGGCGGCGTACTCGCCGTGAACCAGAAAAACCTGCATGGCCCGGTTCCGGATATGGCCCAGCCACTCCAGAATCTGGCTCTGTCCGGCGTGTGCGGAAAACCCGTTGATGGTGAACACTCGGGCCCGCACCGCCACGTCCTCGTTGAAGAGGCGGACCTTTTCGGCGCCTTCGACAATCTTGCGGCCCGTGGTCCCCTGCGCCTGGAAGCCGACAATCACGACGCTGGCGCCCTCGCGCCAGAGGTTGTGGCGCAGGTGGTGCTTGATCCGCCCTGCGTCGGCCATGCCGCTGGCCGAGATGACCACCGCCGGACCGCTGGCCTCGTTGATCGCCATGGAGGCCTCCGTCGTCTCGGTAAAGCGGAGCTGTTTCAGCGTCAGGGGGTCTTCGCCCCGGTTCAGAAGACTTCGGGCTTCCGCGTCGAAGTAGTCGGCGTGCCGGCGAAAGATCTCCGTCGCCCGAATGGCCAGGGGGCTGTCCACATACACGGGCATGTCCCGGGGGAGCCTTCCGTCCTTGGCCAGGAGGTGGAGCGAATAGATGACCTCCTGCGTCCTTTCCACGGCGAAGGCGGGGATGATCACCTTTTCCCCGCGTTCGTAGCTGTACCGGATCGCCTCGGCCAGTTCGTCCAGGCTGGCCGCTTCATCCTTGTGGTTGCGGTTTCCGTAGGTCGATTCCAGAAAGAGATAATCGGCCTCCGTGACGACGCCGGGGTCCTTGATGATCAGTTGCGCCGGCCTGCCGATGTCTCCGGAGAAGACCATCTTGAAGGGGGCGCCGTTTTCTTCCGCCTGAATCTCGATCAGGGAAGCCCCCAGGATATGGCCGGCGTCCCGGAAGTTGATTTTCAGGCCCGGCAGGGGCGAAAAGGGCTGTTCATAGGCGCGGACCTCGAACAGGGGGACCGTCTGGTCCACATCCTTCCGGGTGTACAGCGGCACCGTGCGCAAGTCCCCCCGGCGAAGATTCTTCTTGCTTTTCCACTGCGCCTCCATCTCCTGAATGTGGGCGCTGTCCTGGAGCATGATCTCCAGCAGGTCCCGCGTGGGCGGGGTCGTGTAGACCTTTCCGCGGAAACCCTTCTGGACCATGCGGGGAAGCAGTCCGGAGTGATCGATGTGGGCGTGGGTGATCAGGAAAAAATCGATCTGGTCGGGGCGGTAGATATCCACGTCCCAGTTCCGTTTTTCGATCTCCGCGTTTCCCTGGTGCATGCCGCAGTCCACGGCGAAGCGGTGGCTGCCGGCTTCCAGGATGAAGCACGATCCCGTGACCGTCCGCGCCGCGCCCATAAACTTGATTTTCATCGGTCTGCCCCCTTCCCCTTTCCGGTCAGGCGATGCACACGCCGGTGCACCGCTTGACGTTTTCATCTTCGCCCATGGCAATCAGCTTGTCGCCCCTTTCGATGACGACGAAATCCCTCTGATCGGCTTTCAGCTCCTGGCCGATCAGAGGGCCGATCGGGCCGCAGCCGCTCCGCGCCATGCCGCGGGTCGATGCCAAATAAGGCACAGAAGGCGCCTGCTGTCAATGGGTTTGTGCCTTGCATGTGGCGATGGATCGGACCGCGGCCGGCCCGGCAACGCCAAAAAGGGGCTTGTCAAGCGCAGGGAAAATTGTTAGAAAAAACCTGCAAAAAACCCGATGGAAAGGATGCGTCATGGGAGAAGGCATTTCCGATTATACGAAATTCTGCGTTGACCTTCGGCGGCACATGTGGATGGCCGGAGTGGAGACGGAACTGCGCCGGCTGATCTGGCAGATCGCCGTCACCGGGAAGTACATCTCCGCGAAGATCCACGAATCCAACCGGAAGCTCGCCGGGTTCAAGAACATCTACGGGGAGGATCAGCTCTCCCTGGACCGCAGCGCCGACGTCATCCTGAAGAACCAGCTCCAGTTTTCCGGCTTCGTGCGGGAGTACGCCTCCGAGGAGCAGGATGCCGTGGTGGAGATCGGCAGGGGCACGGAAAAATATTTTGTCACAGCCGACCCGCTGGACGGCTCGTCCCTTGTGGAAACCAACTTGGCGATCGGGACCATCATCGGCATCCACAACGGCGCCATCCTGGGGGATGGCCGCACAACGATGGTGGCGGCCCTCTACATCACCTACGGACCCCTGATCACGATGGTCTACTCGGCCGGCAAGGGAACCCACGAGTTCGTCCTGAACCGCGAGGGGGAGTACGTGCTCTCCCAGGAAAATATCCGGCTGAAGGAAAAGGGCGACATCTACAGCCTGGGCGGCCTGCGGAAGGACTGGACGCCCGGCCATCTCCGGTTTGTCGAATTTCTCGAGGCGGACGGGTACAAGCTCCGCTACAGCGGCGGGTTCGTGCCGGACATCAACCAGGTCCTGATCAAGAACGGGGGGGTTTTCACCTATCCGGCCCTGAAGAAGAGCCCTCGGGGGAAGCTCCGGCTTCTCTTCGAACTGCAGCCCATGGCCTTCCTGATCGAGCAGGCGGGCGGATCCGCCACGGACGGGAAGACGAAGATCCTCGATATTTCCGTCGAGGACATCGGTCAGCGGAGCGCCGTCTACATCGGCAGCCGCTTCGAGGTGGCAAAAGCGAAAGAGTTTCTGGAGGCTTGAGGCTTCGGTCCGTCATGCGGCGCCCCGACGGGCGCGGTTTCCCCGAAAAACAGGAATGAGGAGAAAGCGATGATATTCGAAACCATGGATCAGTTGCGGAAGGGTTTGGACGGCGTCCTCGAGATCAGGGGGGATGACGTGCGCGCGCTGGATGAAAACCGGCTCCGGCAGTCGCTCGTCGATGACCTGATTTATACCGCGGTCTTCAGCCCGCGGGAAGAGATCCGCGGGGCCGCCCGCTGGCTCATCCGGCGGGCCGGCGCCGGAATCGGCATCCTGTCCGCTTCGATCCAGCCGCTGTATGAGGCGATGGGCCGCAAAGAGGTGAAGGGTTTCACCGTGCCGGCCATCAACATCCGCGCCTTCACCTACCACACGGCTCAGTCCGTTCTGCGGGCCGCCCTGAAGGGGGCGGTCGGGCCCGTGATCTTCGAGATCGCCCGTTCCGAGATCGACTATACGAAGCAGCGCCCGGAGGAATACACGGCGGCGGTGACGGCGGCGGCCATCCGGACGGGATACCGGGGGCCGCTGTTTCTCCAGGGCGACCATTTCCAGGTGAACGCAAAGAATTTCGCCGCCGATGCGGCCGCGGAGGTAAAGGCGGTCAAGGACCTGATCTGGGAGGCGATCGATGCCGGCTTCTACAATATCGACGTGGACACCTCCACGCTCGTGGACCTGGGCAAGTCCACGGTGCGGGAGCAGCAGAAGCTCAACTACAGCCTGGCGGCGGAGCTGACCGTCATGATTCGGGACCTGGAGCCCGCCGGCGTGACGATCTCCGTGGGCGGCGAGATCGGCGAGGTGGGCGGCAAGAACAGCACCGTGGAGGAGCTGCGCGCCTTCATGGACGGCTATCTGGCGGAGCTGGAAAAGGACGGTGAACGCATCAAGGGCATCAGCAAGATGAGCGTGCAGACGGGGACCACCCACGGCGGCGTGCCGCTGGCGGACGGGACGGTGGCCAAGGTCAAACTGGATTTCGAGACCCTGGAGAAGCTGTCCGAGGCGGCCCGGGCGGAGTACGGGCTGTCCGGCGCCGTCCAGCACGGCGCGTCGACGCTGCCGAACGAGGCCTTTGACCGGTTCCCCAAAATCGGCACCGCCGAGATCCACCTGGCCACGGGGTTTCAGAACATCGTCTACGACAGCCCGAACCTTCCGGAAGACCTTCGAAAGAAGATTTACGATTATCTGAAGGCCAATATGGCCGGCGAACGGAAGGAATCCGACACGGAGGAGCAGTTCCTCTACAAGACCCGCAAGAAGGGCTTCGGGCCGTTCAAGAAGGAGCTGTGGAGCCTGCCGTCAGCGAACCTGGAGGCCATCGGAAAGGAGCTGGAGAGCCAGTTCGCCTTTCTCTTCGAAAAACTGAACGTCAACAACACCGCGGACATCACGGCCCGGTTCGTCCGGCCTCTGGACGTGCCCCTGAAAAAACCGTCGGGGCTGTAGGAAGGACGGGATCGCCGTTACCGGACCTTGGCGCCGGTTTTGGGGTCGCGGTCGAAGGAGACCAGCGTGAGGCCCGCTTCCGTGTCCGTGGCCAGCAGCATGCCGCGGGACTCCACGCCCATGAGCTTTGTCGGCTTCAGGTTGACGACGACGACGATGCTTTTCCCGACGATCTCCTCCGGCTTGTAGTCCTTGCCCATTCCGGCGACGATGGTCCGTTCCTCGCCAATGTCGATCTTCAGCTTCAGGAGCTTGCTCGATTTCGGCACGGCCTCGGCGGCCAGGACCTTTGCCACCCGAAGGTCGATCTTTTCGAAGTCCTCGTAGCTGATCTCCGCCTTCAGGGCGGCCATTTCCGGTTTTTTATCTTCCATTTTCTCTTCCTTCTTGAATTCCACTCTGGGGAACAGGGCTTCACCGCGCGATAGCGCGCTGC
>MTKZ01125934.1_pt1 | contig 19060 bp, 18 predicted proteins | sample 1042781 | NCBI WGS metagenome assembly MTKZ01 (sample SAMN06212207, study PRJNA360539) | anaerobic digester metagenome | biome: Wastewater treatment plant; material: sludge; isolation source: anaerobic digester fed with sludge from wastewater treatment plant | place: Denmark: WWTP Viborg ... | reverse complement strand
TCCCCTGGATTTCCACTTCCAACGCCTGCCGCATGAAATTGGGGGGACTTGCCAGTTTCACTGAAAAAGCGCGAGTGGCCCCGGGCGAGCGCCGGGAGGGGGCAATGTCACTCACTTGAACGCGCTTGCCGCTCCGGTCGCGAACCGTCACGCCGCTGGCGGGCGGGGGGCTGACCGGCCGGTCGAATCGCAGGGTGATGGTTCGCAAGCCATCGAGCGTGGCGGAGAAGGTTGGCGTGTCTTTGGACTGGGGCGGTCTTTTCACGGATTCGATGCCTCAAAACAGGACTGACGGGAGCGCGGAGTGCCGTCCCGCGGCGCGTAGTAGGAACGATTCCGCACCGAAAATCAACTCCCGGGGTCTGGAGGTGGAAGGGGGGCACTGCGGCGCGGAGAGCAAGCGGCAGGAATTGCGCGGCGCAAGGCGGGCAGCGTGACGATCCATCGGCTGCCAAACGGAAATGGCCGACAGAAACCGGGACGGGATGACCGATGTTGGTGGACGGCAGGTGATACCGCCATACAATCGGTCTAAGCGTTTTTCAGGGCGAAGGACGCCCGGACCGGACGACCGTGTTTCATACCCGCTTGAAAATTTTCGTCGGCCTGTGGGGAATCGCGCTGGCCGTGCTCGTGGTGCGACTCGTGGATCTCCAGGTCATCCACGCCGCGTACTACAAGGAGGAGGCACGCAACAGGCTGCTGCTGCCGGCGCAGGCGTTGCCGTTTGTGCGGGGTCGCATCCTGGACCGCACGGGGGCCCTGTTGGTCAGCGAGGAGCCGAGCTGGGACGTCCGTGCGGACTACCTGCTGGTGGCGATGGACGAGGAATACCTCGACCGGTTGGTGAAGGAGTGCCGGCGGAACGGACGGTATGGAAGTGGTCGTTCGGCGGAAGGGGTGCGCCAGGCGCTGGAAGCAGAGCTGGACCGGATGTGGAGTGATCTGGCTTCGTTCCGGGGTGAGCCGGCAGAGGCGCTGCGGCAGCGGCAGCGCGAGATATGCGAGCGCGTGCAGCGGATTCGGGAGTCGGTGCGGCAGCGTCGGGGCTTCGACGCGGCGGTCCGTGAGGAACGCATGAAGCACGCGATCCTGGTCGGCCTGGACGACCAGGAACAGGTTCAGGCGCGCATGACCTTGCTGAAAAAGTATCCCTGGCTCAGCGTGGAGAGTTCGACGCACAGGGAGTACCACGACGCCCTGGCTCTGGCGCACATTCTCGGGCGCGTGGGGCCGGTCGATGCGGAGGACATCCGAAACGATCCGCACGGCAACGATCCGGACGCCAAGTACCTTCCCAACGAGGTGACGGGACAGACAGGAGTCGAGTTCGCCGCGGAGGAACTGCTGCGGGGTCGGCGCGGCCGGGTCCGCATGAACCTGGCGGGGAAGTTGTTGGCCAACGAGCCAGCGGACAACGGCCGGGACGTGACGCTCACGATCCGAGCGGACCTGCAACGCCGCCTGTACGACGCGTTTGCCGACCATCTGGCGCACGCGGAGGTGCCCGAGCTGGCGGATGCGACGGGTGGCGTGGTGGTCGTGCTCGACATCCCGACGCGCGAAGTGCTGGCTCTGGTTTCGTACCCTTCGTACGACCCTTCCAGGTTTGACGAGGACTTCGAATCGCTCCGTGCCGACACGCTGCGTACGCCGCTGCGATTTCGGGCCGTCGCCAATCAGTACGCGCCCGGGTCGATCGCAAAGCCCCTCGCCTGCCTGGCCGGGCTGAGTACCGATCGGATCGGTCTGGAAACGCGCTTCAACTGCACGGGCTATCGGTTTCCGGGCGTACACAACAAGTGGCGGTGTTGGCGTGTGAGCGGCTCCAGCGCCCGGAAGTCCCACGGACTGGTGAACGTGGTTGAGGCGATCGAGGGAAGCTGCAACGTATATATGTATCACGTGGGGGAGGAGGTGGGCACGGAAGCCCTGACGAGCGTGTTCGAGCTGTTTGGCGTGGGGCGCACGACGGGGATCGGCCTGCCGGAAGAGGCCACCGGCGTGAACCCGACGCCGGACTGGCTGGTCCAACGGGGTCGGCGGGTCTCCGTGGGCACCGGGCGCCTGTTATCCATCGGCCAGGGCGAGGTCCTGGTGACGCCCATTCANNTCTCTTCGCGCAATATGCCAGCGGCATCTACAAGCCGGTGACGCTGATCAGGGGACTTCGCGACGACACGCCCGGGGAGACACTGCCCGGCGACCCCTCGGAATGGCGCGCGGTGCAGGAGGGACTGTTCCGTGTGGTGAACAGCGAGGACGGAACGGCCTATCATTACGCACGGTACGAAGGGCCGCGATTCCGCATCTGCGGAAAAACCGGGAGTGCCACATCACCCGTCCGGCCTCTATCCTACCGCGTTCCCTATGTTGACGAGGATGGGAATAACGCGACGGTGATTGTCCCGGCGGGCAGCCGGAGCCAGGCGGTGGACGACTTCCGGCGAAGCCATCCCGGGGCGACATTCGAACTGCGGGACGTGGTGAAGCATGAGTGGTGGCCGCCGGACGAGGAGAAAAGCTATTCCCACGCGTGGTTTGGCGGGTTCTTGCAGGCGGTGGATGAGGATGGTGAGCCGCGCTGGAGCGTGAAGCCCCGGATTGCGTTCGTCGTGCTCATTGAATACGGGGGCAGCGGCGGCCACAGCTCCGCCCCTTTCGCGAAAAACATGGTCACGCTGCTGGAGGAGGTTCTCGGGCCGGATCTGGATCCGGACGGCCGACCGGAACCGCCGCCGCCGGACGCTTCGAAAGAGGAGGACGCCGGATGACGCGTGGCACGCTCGATCTGACACAGCCGGGCTGGGTGGTCGCGACCGCGGTCGCCGTCCTGTGTCTCGTGGGTGTTCTCAGCATCTACGCCACGGATGCCGGCGAGGAAGGCGTTCCATGGAACGCGATCAAGCAGGGGATCTATCTGGCGACTTCCGCGATCGCGGCGTTGGTCGTGCTCCGGATCGGCTACCACAACATCGCCCGTCACGCCTTCGTGATCTTCGTGGTCGTATTGCTCATGTTGGTTCTGCTGGCCGCCGCGAAGCTTCTGAGCTTTGATTTTGGAGGGCTGGTGCCGGCCAAGCGGAACGCGTATCGGTGGATCCTGCTGCCGGGGTTCCAGTTGCAGCCGTCGGAGTTCATGAAAATCGCGTCCATCCTGGCGCTGGCATGGTACCTTCGCTTTCGACGGAACTACCGGTCCTTTTGGGGCATGTTGCTGCCGTTCATCATTCTGGCCGTTCCCATGGGCCTGATTCTCATGGAGCCGGACCTCGGGACGACCCTTCTGATGATTCCGGTGCCGTTCGTGATGCTGTTCATGGCCGGCGCGAAGAAGCGACACCTGGCGGTCGTGGTCCTGGGCGGCGTGCTGTGCATGCCGGTGGTCTGGACCAGGATGCAGCCGTATCAGCGCATGCGGATCGTGGGCGTGTTCCTGCAACTGGACTCGCTGCGCAGCCGGGTCATCGCGAACCCGGAGGAATACGTCCACTTGTGCACCAAGCGGCAGGCCCTGGAATGGGAGGCGGACTCCGGCATGCAGCTCGTTGGCTCCAAGGCGGCCCTGGGCAGCGGGGGGCTGTTCGGGCAGGGGTGGGGGCACGGGACCTACGTGAAGTACGACTTTCTGCCGGACCGCCACAATGACATGGTCTTTGCCCTTGTGGGTCATCAGTGGGGGCTGGCGGGGTGTTTGCTGGTCCTCGCCTGCTACGTGGCCATCGTGGTGTGCGGCATCGAGGTGGCCGCGGAGTCGCCCGACCCGCTGGGGCGTCTGGTAGCCGTTGGCGTCGTCACGGTCGTGGCGGCGCAGGTGATCATCAACGTCGGCATGACGCAGGGGTTGATGCCGATCACCGGCATGACGCTGCCGTTCGTCAGCTACGGCGGGAGCAGTCTGGTGACCAATTTCGTCGGGGTGGCCCTGCTCATCAGCGTGTCGCAGAAGCGCCCCTTCCTCCTGTATCACAAGTCGTTCGAACCGGCGATAGAGGAACAAGAGTAGGGTAGGACCTCCCTCGAGAAACGGGGCACGCCGAAAAGCATAAAGCAGTTGCAATATACTAAAATAATGTTATACTATTCTAATGTTACGAAAGGATCGGCATCGATTTCTGGAGGCTTTGGCGTGACTCGCACCGCGGCTGAAAACAAACTGGCAGGCAGAAGCCCGCGCAGGGGAGGAACGGCAAACTCGGTGGGGCGGGTGACCCGCCGGAAAACGCCGCGCCGCCCACGAGCCGGCGCCGCGGTGAACCCGGGCCGAACCCACGAGAACGCGACGCGAGCGACGCGGGCCGACGGAAAGGGGAAGCGGCGGGCGGCAAGCTCACGTGCCAGCCGCGCCCCGCGCCCGATGTCCCTGCGGCAGTGGCTGCCCGCTCTGCGGCATCCGGGTGGGCTGGGCCTCGGAGTAATCGTGGCGGTGGTTGAGGGCACCGGAAACGGGTGGGACCAGGTCGTGGCGACAGCCCACCGTCTGACCGCGCGTCCGCGGAGCCGCCGGACGAAGCAGGCAAGGGAGAGCCTGAAGCCCGAACAGACGAACCGCCGTGCGGCTCGGGCACTGCTGCGGGCAGGCCGTACGGAGGAACTGGCCCGTGTGCTTGGGGCACTCGGGAGCACGCATCGGCTGCGTATTCTGTTCAAACTGCTCGAAGGGGCTGCCACGTACCGCACGCTTCAGAAGGTGACTGGCCTGAAGGCGGGACCGTTGTATCATCACATCTCGCAGTTACGGCTCGCGGAGCTGGTCGGGCCCAAGCAACGCGACCTGTACGATCTCACGCGAGCCGGGCGAAATGTGGTGGTGGTGGCATCGGTTCTGGGGTCGTTGAGCCGGGATCGGCGACCCCGTCCGGCGCCGATTATTTGAGACGGCGGGGGGCTGGCATGGGGGCAGACCGGGCATCAGGCGGGGCGGTTCGTCGCATCCTGGTGCTGGAGCCGTACTACGGCGGATCGCATCGAGCGTTTCTCGACGCCTGGATTGCCCATAGCCGTCACCACTTTGAGTTGCTCACCATGCCGGCCCGGAAATGGAAATGGCGGATGCGGGGGGCCGCTTTGTGGTTTGCAGATGCCCTGGCTGCATCTCCCGGCCCGGCCGACGTCCTCTTCACGAACGACATGCTGAGTGTGGCCGACTTGCGGGCTTTGCTGCCTGCCGATCAGAGACGAACGCCGATTGTCTGCTACTTCCACGAGAACCAACTCACCTACCCACTGTCCGAGAACGACTACCGAGACTACCAGTTCGGGCTGACAAACCTGACAACCAGTCTGGCGGCGGATGCCGTCTGGTTCAATTCGGCTTGGCATCGGGACGTGTTCGTGCAGGCCGTCGACGACCTGCTGCGGGGAATGCCCGATCACGTGCCTCCGGGCCTCGCGGAGCGGGTGGCAGGGCGGGCGCAGGTGTTCTGGCCGGTTGTAGACCCCCCGCCGGAAGACGTGATACGGGTTGCGGCAGCTCGCAGGGAACGCCGTGACCCGTTCACGATTCTCTGGTGCCACCGCTGGGAATATGACAAGGATCCGGAGACGTTCTTTCGCACGGTCTTCCGGCTGGATGAGTCGGGTGTCGACTTCCGGCTCATCCTGGCGGGCGAATCGTTCCGGTCGGTTCCACCCGTTTTTGGCGCGGCCTGGAAACGCCTGCAGCCACGTATTCTCCACGCGGGGTACCTCGGAAACCGCCCGGCGTACTGGTCCTGGCTGGCTCGCGCGGACGTAGCCGTCAGCACCGCGTTGCAGGAAACCTTCGGGATCGCCGTGGTCGAATCCCTGCTTGCCGGCTGCTGGCCGCTGTTGCCCGACCGGCTGTCCTATCGTGAGGTCCTGCCGCCGGAGTTTCACGCTCCCTGCCTGTATGCGAGCGAAGCGGACCTCTTCGATCGTTTGGCGGCTCTTTCCGTTCAGCGGCCGGACCCGGCCTCGGCAGGGCGGCTGCACCGCGAGGCACTGGCCATGCACGACGCCGCGGCGCGTACGGCGGCCCTCGATGCGGCGGTCGACCGGCTCGCCGAGTCAGGATGCAGGGTTTCGGGCCTTTGAACGGGCTTCTGGACGACCGCCCGGGACGCGGCCGCCCCGCTTCCGACTGACGTCCGATAATATATGTTATGTTGCGTTGCCCCCGGCAGGGCGGTGAGCTCGCTCCACGAAGCCCTGTTTCCTCGGGGCTGGCGGCCGGCTTTGGTGNNATGGCCGGAACGCGCGGCCTTCCCGTCCGGGCGGCCTGCCTCCCGTCGCAGTGTGGATCAGGGGCGACGCCCGGGGGGTGCTGCAGGCGTGGCGCTCTGGGCCATGGCCCGCAGCCGGCCGAGATCCTGCTGACCGCCCGGCGGCACAACGAGGGCGCCGCTCTTGAAGTCAAAGTAGTAGCTGTTCATGCCGTTCACGCCTGTGTCGATGACGTAGAGAACATCCGTACGATCATCGACCTTGCCGACGGCCATCACGTAGTCACCGGCCTGGACCCCCACGCCCGCCGCCAGCGCCGGCTGCGTCTGGCTGTGAAGAATGAGGAGGCCGACGAGCAGGATGGTGCCGGTCGTGCAGAGAACACCGATTGCGAAGTCCTTGGAATTCATGGTTCGTGCCTCATGCGGCCCGCCCGCAGCTTCGGCGGCGGTGCCGTCCTTCAGGGCAGTCAGCGCGAGCGGAAATCGTTCGCCAGGCTGCGGGTCTGTGCGTGCATCAACTGACCGGACTTGTTCTGCGCAGGCAAGAAGCAATGCAGGAGCCTGCCGGGCGAATCGATGATGAACACCGCGTCAAGCTGGTTGGTGACGCTGCCCGTGGCGATCATGAAGTCGCCCGGGCGCCCGGGAGCGACCTGAGCGATGGCCGCCGGGGGTGAGCTGACGCTGAACACCAGTGCGGTCAACAGCACGATGTTCACTCCTGTGAGAAACACGATCAAGGAGCGTTTCGAATACATGTGCATTCTCCTTCCAGGGTACGCGCGAGATCCGTCATCCGAGGTGTGAGCGCCGCGGGTTCTTGAACGCGACGGCAACGCAGACGATCGTTATCCCGATCGCGAACAGCCACTGAAACACCGGCTTGGACGGCTCGGGCGGATTCACCGCTTCCTGGGCAAGCAGAGGCGACGTCCATTGAAGACACGCCAGCAGCGCCAGTACAACGGCTGATCCAGCAAGGTGTCGTCCCCGAGCAGAGATCCCCCTCTTCGCATTTTCCGTATCGTGCGTTTGCATTCCAGTTCTTCCGCCGTTCTTGTCTACCCGCCCGTGCAGAGGCCGCGCCCTGCCGGCCGGCTTTGCCTGCGCATTATACGCACGCACGCATCCCGGTAAACCGCCTCGATTCGTCATAGCCTCTGGATCGGCCGAGCAACCTGCCGGAAAGTGGCAGCCGGCAGAGTCACGGTTCCCCACCGCNNGATGTAAACGGGCGGGACGCGCTCCTCTTCCTCGGTCAACCAGTACGCGAAGACAAGCATGGCCTCGAACCCGTCGCCGAAAACCGCCTGCCAGTTGGCCAGGCCCTCCAGGTCGGACTGAGTGACCCAGTTCTCCCAGTAGCGCCGGCTGGTGCGCGTCACGTACGGGTACTGCCGTCCCTTCACGTCGACGATCCACCTGCGGCGTGCGTCCCGATAGACCAGGAAATCGAAGGATTTCACGCGGGACCCGGCGAAAATCACCTTGCGCTGTTCGTCGACCGCAATATAGGGAATGCCCTGGGATCGAAGGTAATCCTCGAAGGCCGCTTCGTAGTGGATGTGCCGCCGTGTCACGGCGAAGCCCCCCTGTCCACCACGCCGACGAACTACGGAGTGTCGATCTCTCCCGCGTACACCTGTCGTCGGCCGGTGCGGTCGTACACGACAAATTCCCACGCCGTCGTCCCTGTAACATTCACCTCCCGGGCCGTCGGTTCGTAGCGAACCCGGTACATCTGCTTCTCCGGGCCGGATACGCTGAATCCCCGCCGCGAAGGTCGATCCTGGTAGACGGACGTGGCGGCCCCGTCCGACTTGCGGACCTCCAATCGGGCGGCTGAGAAGTCGAGCGGTTCGGTCGTCACGGGCACGGTCAGCTCGATGACCGACTGATAGAACCGAAGCCGGACGGTGTCGCTCGCCACACGCCGATCGGGCTCGTTGGTGGCGAAATCGCTCCAGGACGTCTCAAGCCGACCGCGGTCGCGTCCGCCGATTGCCCGGTAGGCTGTCGCTCGAGCTCGTAGTGCCGCGCCCGGGGGCTCGGCTTGGAAGTGATGCGCGAACTCAAAATGGCCTCGGGGACCGGCCTCCGAGAAGACGCTCGCCTCCCCCGCGTCAAGAACGGCATACGTGGCGATTCCTTCCGGGTCGAGAGGATAGCGGGTGAAGGGCTTGAACAGCACGAAGTCGAACCGGACCTCCTCGCCCACGTGGACCATCTGGGATCCTGCCACTGACCAGTCGCCTCGAGCGCGCGGACCGGTACTTGTGGCGAGCGAGCCGTCGAAGCAGCCCGTCAGGCCGACCATGCAAATCCAAGCCGGGGCAAACCCGCCCCACCGCCTCCAGGCCACGTCAGGAATCTCCGCGCCCGTTACGCCGGCCTGCCGTCCGGGGGGCCGCATCTCTCCGGTTGTTCGATCGCGACGCCCTGCCGGAAACGCGTCCGCTCCGCTTGCGCTTCTGCAGCCAGGATGTCAGGTCGGCTTCACACTGGAAGAGCGCATCGTAACCGTAATTCCCGCCGGAATAGTCGCATTCGCCCGCCTTGTATTCCCGGCAGATCCTCGGCCGGGTTCCGTACGTGTCGCACAAGTTGTCCGGCTGGAGGTGCCGGCATGGCGTGGGAACCTGTATGTACCAGTCGCCGTCCTCAATGAAAACGGTGATCCCGCGATGCATCAGGTACCAGCGGATATCATCGAAGTCCCGGGCGCTCTTGGGCTTATCCAGTGGCAGCGCCAGGTACTTGCAGCAGGCGGCCGTACAGTGCTCGCAACAGATCGATCCCATACTTCCACCCCGTCGGTCGGATGAGCAATCCTGCCCTGCGCAGCGGGTTCCCGGGCTCGCACCGGACCGGTACCCGACGTCCGTCCCGCCAGTATCGCGGCATTGAAGGGAGGCGGCAACCCCGCTCCCGCGGCTCGCACGGCATCGCGGCTGTTCGCCCAGACCTGCCAACGGCGAGCCGAACGCTCACGCCTTCTATCCTCCTCCCGACCGCCGTGCCAGCGCACCAAGTGCATCTGCGCCGCCGCACGCGTCCGCGTCCATCGCTCACCGGGCCGAAGCAGGTGCCGGCCGCTCGATCCGCCGTCTCGGGCCATCGATAGCCCGTGATATTTGCGAGCCCAAACAACCATATATCACGGGCCCTAAAAAAAACGGCTTTTCTGCACACAAAAAGCGGCACGTTTGCGTGGCATGGAACCTGCACTAGACGGCATCTCGGGATTTTTCCTTGCGGCCTGGAACCCGGGGGGCGGACACGCCAGCCCGCACCCTGGCCGCGAATGGAGGGCGGTATGATAGACGAAATCACGCTTCTGGGCGGTCGCGGGCGAGGCGCAAACCCAGAGCCCGTCACGCGAATCACGTTCCGAATGGGCGACGTCATCAGTATCGTCGGCCCCACCGGATCGGGCAAGACCACGCTCATCAACGACCTCGAGCTCCTGGCGGACGGAGGTACGCCCTCGGGCCGGCGCGTGCTCATCAACGGGCAGCCCCCGGATCCGGATTTCCGTGACGATCCGTCCCGGCATCCAATCGCGCTGATTACCCAGCACACGAACTTCCTCTCCGATCTTCCCGTGCGTGACTTCCTGCGGATTCACGCGGAAATACGCCACAGTCGTCAGCACGAGACGGAGGCCGTGATCGGTGAGACGCTCGCCTTTGCGAACCAGCTTACGGGGGAGGCCGTCCAGCGTGACTCCCGCATGACGGAGCTGTCGGGCGGGCAGACCCGTGCCCTGCTGATTGCCGATGCCGTTGTGATCGGAAACGCTCCTATCATCCTGCTGGATGAAATCGAGAACGCCGGCATCCACCGGATGCGAGCACTCGAGCTCCTGCGGCAGCACCGCAAGATCTTCGTCTTCGTCACGCACGATCCCTACATCCCCCTGCTTTCCGACCGGCGGATCGTCATGGCCTGCGGAGCGATGACCAAAGTGATCGAGAGCGGACCGGCAGAACGGCAACTCGCCCTGCGGGTCCGAGCCGCCGACGATTGGCTGGCACGCTTCCGCGAGCGCATCCGCGGCGGCGACGAATTCTCGGCGGACGACCTGGAGGCGGTCGCATGAAACTGGCGATTTGCGCGGGACCGGCCACCTCCGGCAAGACCGCGGTGCTACGCCACATGATCCGCAAGCTGCTCGGCTCCGCGGCGACGGACCGGAGGCCGTCAGCCTCACCCGGATGGAGCCCGGCCTACCTCAAAATCGACGTCCAGTTTGCCGAGGAAGACGAGGAACTGGCCCGGGAATTCGGCATCCCCACAAAGAAGGTGTACTCCGGCGAACTGTGCCCGGATCACTGCAGCGTGATGGTCCTCGGCGAGGCGCTGGAGTGGGCAGCCAAGGCAAACGCCAACATCCTGCTCGTGGAGACGGCCGGGCTGTGTCTGCGCTGTTCCCCCTACGTAGACGGCGGCCTGGGCATCGTGGTGCTCGAAGCGACCAGCGGAATGAACCTGCCGCGCAAGATCGGCCCGATGCTGAGCCTGGCCGACGTCGCGGTCGTGACCAAGATCGACCGGGTCTCGCAGGCGGAGCGAGAGGTCTTCCGCGCCCGCATCCTGGACGCGGCGCCGGCGGTCCGGGTCCGCGAGGTGAACGCCCTGCACGGCATCGGCATCGACCCGCTCGTGGATCGGATTCTGGCGACCCCAGACGTCAACGGCGAACTGCTGCTGCGAGGCAACCCCCCCGTCGGGACCTGCACGATCTGCGTGGGCAAGAAGAACATCGGCTGGCATGCGCACTTCGGCGTCGTCCGGCCACTGGAAGCGCAAACCTTCTACCGGGGCGAGTAACCAACGCGAAAGCGCAGCGAAGGAGCATTCATATGGAGTCAACCCCTGTCACTCTACCCGGGCTGGACTGCGGCCTGTGCGGCTTCCGACGATGCGCGGAGCTGCTGGATCGCCTCGCGGAGCACCCGGACTGGATCAAACGATGCGTGCACCTGGATGGCGCCTCACAGTCACCGGCCAGGAAAGACCCTCCTCTCGTCGCCTGCGGCTGCCAGGCCCCCTGCTTCCACGGCTCGCCGTGCCAGGCCCGAACCGAGGCCGTGGATGCTCTCTGGCAGGACAGTTTGGGCCGCGAGTTCGACTTCTACCTCGAACACTTTCCCGAAGAACCCGGCCCGCGGGAGATTGTCCTGCCCCACAACCCGATCCTCACCCGGGAAATGAACATCCAGGTCGGCGACGTCATGCTCGGCCGGCCGCTGGGCATGTCGTGTGGCTGCCCGATCACGCATTGCGGCGTGGTGATGGACGTGGACCAGCGCACCGGCGTGATGAACTGGTGCGTCACCGGGCCCCTGCGCGCCCGCCAGGAGGGCTTCAAGGACATCGGATACTACATTGCCGAAGGGTACGAAGGGCTCATCCGCGAGTCCCGCGTCGACCTCAAGATCGGCATGCGTTACTACTTCCAGCCCCGCATGTGCATGCTCCAATGGCGCCACAGCGGCCTGGTGAACTTCCTGAACCGCACATCTGACGGGCTTCAGGTTCGCCTGGAAGGGCTCTGGATCGGATAGGACGGTGCCGGGCTCGGAACGTGGGCGCGCCGGTCAACCCGCGCCGTCCGGTCGCGGCTGCACTATGGCTCCATGCAGGATTTCCACGTCCATTCGCTCCGGCAAACAAGGGACCCGCAAGGATCCGTTCGCGCCAACGTCAATCACCCCTCCGTTCACGCGTATTTCGGTCGGACGGGCGTCGTCGAGATGCCGAAGAGCCAGACGAATCGTTCGCGGCGCGTTTCGCTTCGGCGGGTCGATGCGGACCTGAGTCCTTCGGCCTTCATCTCCGGTCTCAATAGTGAACGACACGAGTCCGAAGTGCGTCGGGGCATTGCGGATGTCAATTGCCTTGCCCGATGCCAGCCAGTCTCTCGGAATGCCTCTCCCGATGACCAGTTCGTCACTCTCCTCCTGCACCAGCATGTTCCGCAAAAGCCGCAGCTGCTGTGTGCCGGAGTAGAGATGCGGCGTGGTCGGGGTGGGCTCGCCCGTCATGATCTGGGTGACTTCCACGCCGCAGTACGTGTCCCGACCCATGCCATACGCGAGCGTGCCGTAGAAGCCCAGCAGCACCCGTTCGATGTCGTCCCGGCGCAGGCAGTTCAGCCAGTAGCCGTACGTGTATGCGTGGTCCACCCCCCCGTCGAACTCGCACATGCCGAGGATCAGACCCCCCCGCTTCTCCAAACCGCGCACCAGCAGCATCGCGGACGGATGATCGGGGGCCAGCCACTCGGCCTCCAGAAGCATGGCGGCCACCAGCCCGTAGTACCCCCCCGTGCGGTATTGGCTCCCGACCAGGTGGCGCCGGGTGTCCGGCTCGAGCGGCAGCAGGCGAATCCCCTCGTGTTCGACGGCGGCCGCATCCATCGAACCGAGAATATCCTGCCGATACGCCGCCGCCACATCCGCGAACCTCCCGCTTTCCGCCGACGAGCCGATCTGGCCCAGCATCTGGGCCGCAGCCTCCAAGCCCGCGCAGCAGTAGACGTCGCCGTAGTAGCTCAACGTCGGGCTCGGGTAGTCCGCGTAGGGCGCAAACCGAATGAGTCCCCGGGTCAGCGGCTTCCGCTCCTCGGCCAGGGCCTTTGCACGGGCCGCGAGAGTCCAATCGCCCATGCGAACGAGCGCCGGTGCCACGGACGCCGCCCAGTCCCGATCACCCGTGAGCCGGTAATGCTCGCACAAGGCCAGCATGAGGGCACCGTGGTCGGGCAGCCCGTAGTTGACGTAAAAAAGGCCGTCCTCGCGGAGCATCCCCAACATGGATTGCAGGTACCGTTGAGCGTCTTCATGGAATCCCCACAAGTCCAGGGCGTGGCAATACAGCGCGGCGCTGTAGCCGAACACCCGTTCATAGAACCCGGCTCCGTCGTGGGGTTCATAGCGATCGCCCTTCTTGTCGACATTCAGAAAGTTGTATGCCAGCCATGCCCGGTACGCGTCGTTGACGCGCGGCTCCGGCGCGTTCACTCTCAGCCCCTTGTTGAGCAGTCCGGTCCAGAAGCACCTGACCTCCTCCAGGCATCGGTCGTACTCCCCCGCTTCGACCTCGGTCGCGCAAGCATGTGCCAGGGGTGAGGCAATCCTGTACTGGAGCGTCACAGTGCCATCTCCCGGTATCTTCAGCTCACGGCGCAGGGCTTCGCTACCCGTGTCTTCCGGCTTGAATCGCAGAACCACCGGCAGGGCCACTTCCTTCGTGCCGTGATTGCAGACCTCCAGCCGGACGAATGCCCAAAGCGGCGAGTCGGGGCTCATCCCCGCGGACCAGCCGAACACGGTTTCCCGGTGCCGCAGACCGTCGTGCTCCCACGTGCTCGTAACCACCGGCAGGTATCCCTCCAGAAGCTCCTTCCGGCACTCGCCCGTTCCGAACCGGACGGGCGGTGTCCCCACCTCGAACCACGCCGTCGCCCCGGTCTGCTCCCACAGGTCCGTGTCGTCGGCCAGTTGGATGGTTCCGTCGTACTCAACCCCGATTTCGTACGGGTGGTCCTTGACGCCGACCGCCTCCCGCGGCTTGGCCAGCCCAGGAAGCCGCTCTGCTACCACGTCGAAAGTCGGATCACCCGGAAGGTCGAGAATCGCCTGCCCCAGGGGGTCGGCCAAAGCCTTGGCGCGGGTTGCCGCTTCCTCGGGGCTGATCCGCATGCGATCGGCAGCAGTTGGCTCCACCCGGATCTCACGGATACTCGAAGTCGCGGGATCCCCACGGTCACCATAATCGGCGTTCAGTGTTCCAGACCCTTCGTCCAGCCCGAAACCCTTCCCCACGATCAGTAACGCGGGTGGGCCCATCAGCCGGTCCGGCCGCCGCAGGAGGTGCTCCGTCCTCCAGTCCCGGCCGTCCGGGCTTGTCAAGAAGCGGATGCAATCCTCACCCAGCTCGATTCCCACGGCATGCCAGTCAGCGAACCGGCAATGTGCCAGATCGTGCTCACTGCGTTGGCCGGCCGTTGTGACGCAGGCGTAGAACCGGCCGTCACCACGTGGAATCACGCCGATCTGACACCAGTCGCCGGGACTCCAGAACAGGAGAAGCGACGTTGCCCAACTGATCCCCGAGCCGGCCTGCAACGCACAGGTCGCACGGACGTAATCGCGGTCCAGTCGGCGTTCGACGTGAGCAAACGTGTTCTCCGCGCCACGGATCTCCAGACACCCCTCTCGGACGGTGACGGAGTTCCCCGGCGAGGCGTCGATGCTCCAACCCGCCTCCAACGCACGACCGTCGAACCGCTCGTGCAGGATAGACTCTCCGTGGCTTGCAGCCCCGGCTACGGCCACCCCCGTGCTGACGGCAAGAAGGCCTGCCAGTGTCCTGGTTCGGTTCATGATACGCTCCTCGTCATGGCTTCTTTTTTGCGGCAGTCACATTATCCCCATTCAACGAGACGGGGGTAGCCTGCATCAAGCCAGTATTCTTCGCCCGCATATGCCGGCCCCTTTTCGACTCTTTCCCGGGTACGCCGGCTCCCGTTCCCCGCTCTGCCGAGCCCGTTGTCCGGTCTCTTCCGGCAAACGTGCACGTAATGCCCCGGAGACGATCGCGCCGTTCCTCCAGAAAAGGCAACGGGCCGCCGACATCGTCTTATGACAGTCAGACCATGCTGACTTCCGCCATGCCTGCCGCCTGGCTGGCGTCCCTCCATCCCTCAAAGTCGTCCCCGGCAACGTGGCCGCGGGACGCTGGCCGATTGGAGTGAAAAAGTGTCAGGTTGGAATGGCATGAAGCTAATGCGCGTCTGGATCTCCGTGCGCGTGATAGAACGCGCGGGGTTTGACCATCATGCTGAAGGGCTTGGGGCGTCGTCTTAGGCGACGGGGCTCCATGCGGTTGGGGCGATCCGGCACTCGGTCTTCCGCGATCCAGGCCAGCAGACACGCCGCCAGGACCTGCGTCCGCGATTCGGACAGCAGAACCGCTAATGCAAAAGCCTCACGCAGGCGGTGCAGCGCCCCGGCAAAGCTCAACCGGCGCCACGACCGGCCGTGACGCCGGGCCGCCTCCGCCATCACCATCCGGACGAGATTGTAGATCAGCAAATGCATGGCAATCTCTTTCCGCACAATGTCCGGACTCTGCCCCCGCAGGACCTCCATGCCCAGCGTCGTTTTCACGTCGCGCAGTCTCAACTCCGCCATCCAGCGGTCGCGATACAGGTCCCGGATCGCATCGGCCGGCACCTCGGCCGGATCCCGCAACGTGGTCACCACGTGCAGCGTGCGGCAGCGGAACCCCGGCACGCCGCCCGTGATCCGGATCAGCCGCAGAACGAGGGTCTCGGGCATGCTCACGCTGCGTGCGACACGGGGCGTGTGGCAGAGTCTGTCGCGACGGCGACGGATGTCAACAATAGGTCACTGTCCCCCCCCACCCCTGAAGCGGAAGGGGATGGACAAAACCCGCGCCGTGGGGGCTAACCGGTAAACGCCTCCTGAAACGCACGGGCATCCCCCAGGTCGACGTCAACGTCACTGTCGAAGTCGAAGACGTTCAAGCACTCCGCGAATGGGGGCGGCTCCCCAGGCCCGGAAAGCCAGAGGCATACCTCAAAGATCTCGTAATCGTCCCAGTCGACGTCGCCGTCACATTCGAAGTCGGCCGGCAGCGGCGGCGGGGTGATAGTGACGGGAAGCGCGAAAACGTTGTTAGACTCGTCGGTCTCGCTGAGGACTCCTGCCGCGTCGACCACCGCCAGGAAAGAATATCCGTCGGGCGGGGGCAGACACTGAGGTATGGACAGTGTCGGGCCGGGGCCCGCGTGCGGCCCAAGCAGGCCGTCGGGACCGGGGTAAATTGTCTCGGAACCGATCACTACGTCATTCAGATCCACGACTCCGTTGGTCGACAGGAGATACTGAATGGTCACGTCTTGTTCGAGGAATGAAGAGCGAACGCGGTACTCTCGATGCGCGACCTCCACTGATCCAGGTCGTACCAGGTCTGTCGTGCTCAGTTCCAGCCCGACCCACTCCAGGTCGATGACGCTGGGAAGCACAGGGGGCGGCCCTGGCAGTCTCGTAGCCGTGAAGACACCGCAGAGTGCCTGGTGCTCCTCGTAGAACCACCACAGCCCCTGCATGGTCAGGCCCGACGGGTCCATTGCACCGGTGAGGAGTGACTGGCCGACTTCCGAGCCTTCTTCGCTCGGATAGGTGACGTGATCCTCGTCCGTGATGGACACGTCCTCCACGAACTGCATGACGCCGGCGTATGACGCAAAGGTGACGCTGGCGATGGAGCGGTTCGTGTTGGCCGTGTGAAGCCCGTTCAGGCGATACCGGTGATAGCTCGGCCCGTCGATGTGCGGGTAGTTCATCTTGATGTATTGCCCACCAGTGGGAATCCAGCTTTCAACAAGGCTGTCGGTGTCGTCGAACCGCAGGTACCGTCTCTCCGTGAGGTACTCATCGATGATGTAGCACCCCGTATCCGGGGAGAAATCAAGCTGCCAATACCCCGTCAGGTTCCGCTCGCACACGTCGGGTACGCCGCTGCTGTTCACGTCGCTGGCGGCTCCGTCGCGGATGTCGCATTCGTCCAGTATGCCGTTGCGGTTGCAGTCGGCCCCGGTGCCGGCCGCGATGTCGCAGATGTCCCGGACGGCATTGTGGTTGCAGTCATCCTGCGGTTCGCATTCGTCCGGAACGCCGTTGCCGTTGCAGTCGAGGCTGGTTCCACTGTCGAGGTCGACGCTGTCCGGAACGGTGTTCGTATTGCAGTCAGCCTGGTACTCGTAGGCGCCCAGGTCGACGATGGGCGGGGTGCCCGCGTCCGGGGCAATGGGGTCGTCGATGATGCGGGCATTCCCGTCCGCGTCGGCGGCGGGCAGCGGCTGAATACCTGCTGCACTCTGGTCTGTGTCGGCATTGTTGTCGCCGACGTCGATGCACGGCGAGCCGGACGTCAGGCGGAGGTCACCGTAGTCGTCATTATCCCCGACGCCCCACCCGTCTCCACCGTCGGACGGCTCACGGGCGAAACGCGGCTGACCCGAAACGTTGCCCGCGCCGCCGGCGCCGGTCCANNTGGATGCAGCTATGATTGACGACGGGCGCGCTGGGGCCGTACGGGTCGTCGTTACCGATCTGGGAGACGGGCGTCACGCCGGATGCGCCTCGGTTGCCCCACACGATGCAGTTCGTGACCAGGGGGTCGCTGGCCGAATTGCAGATCCCGCCGTACTCCCCGAGGGTCGACACATTGCCTACGATGGCACAGTTCGTGAACGTCGGATTGCTGTAGTAACAATACGATCCACCGCCGCTCCCGAGGGCCGTGTTTCCGATGAATTCGCAGTGGATGTACTTGGGATCGCCATAGGAATCGTAGACGGCTCCACCCAGGCTGCCCGCGTGGTTACCCAGAAACCGGCAGTTGATGATCCACGAGTCCGCATAGTTGTTTGCCATCGCACCACCCGCGCTCGCCGAGTTCCCGCGGAATAAGCAGTCGCTGACAAGCGGAGTGTTTCGGTAAGTGTACAAGGCGGCGCCGGCGGTCGCCGAGTTGTCGATGAATGTGCAGCGGGCGATCGTGGCGGCGCTGTTCGGATTGTAGATTCCCGCGCCGTTGCCGAAATGCTGGCAAATCCTGTTCCCGATGAATGCGCAGTCAGTCACGATGGGAGCGCCGCCGCTGTTGTACATTCCTGCGCCGTCCCCCGAATACGATTGCGTGGTGTTGGCCAAGAACGTGCAGCGAGACACAGTGCAGCTCGCGTTGACATTGAGCATGCCGGCCCCGTGCTGGTCCAGAGACGGGTTGCCATAGTCCGCGTACCCGGCCGTGATGGTGAAGCCGTCAAGGATCGCCGTGGAATCCGTGTCGCTGCCCGTGACCACGTGGTAGCTGTTCTCCTCACAATTGCTGAAGGAGGGGCCGTCGTTGGCAGCAAGATCGCCGCTGAGAATGGTAAGATGGGCCTCCACGTCGCGCAGATCCGGGTCCGGGGCTCCCAGGCCCGCATACCCGCCATACAGGGCAACGCCGTTGATCAGCTCGAACGAGGCCTGACGGTCACCCGGCATCGGAGAGCCGCCCTCGGTCTGATCTGGCCTGTAGGTTCCTTGGGCGACGCGGATCTCCGCGTTGCTACCGCCCGAGGCGGCCGCCAGGGCGTCCTGGAGATGCCGGTAGGCCGTGACCCAAGTGGTGNNTGGTGCCGTCGCCGTTAGCTGAGGCATCATCGTCCACGTAAACAACGGTCTGAGCCGCCGCCGGAAGCATGACTGCTGGAAGAAAGAACAGAGTGGCAATCGTCCGAGAGCAGCGCATCCTTCACCTCCCTCTGCGTAGCCGGTCGAATGCAGAGTCTGGCCTCATTATACCCGCTTCGTCCCCGATCCCATGTCTGTTTTTTCTTCGAAACACCACATGGGCACGCCCAGCCGACTACGCGTATCGTGCCGACCCGGCCATGATGGGCCCACGGTGATGATCCGGCGGCGTCAAAAGTGGCAGTATGAATCGAGGGCGGACACCGACAATCGTGCTGGGGGGGGCCGGGAGACAGTCACCTATTTCTGTGGGTAGTGCCATCAAAATGGCACCAGCGTTGCCATCTGTAACGCGCCGAGCATCCCGCCCATTCTCTTCGTCCTGCTCTTCCGCCCAGCCGCCCGAACTGGCGCACTCGGCTGCATTGCCTGACTGGTTCCGGGTATTCCGCCGAGTGCCCCGGCTTGCCGGCGTCCCGCCGCGCCGGCGCCGCCCATCCCATCCGCCCAGCCACAAACCGCTTGCCCGAACTGTAGCAAATGCCCCCGCCCGCCGCACCCCGACCCCCGACCCCGGGGTGCCCTCGCGCC
>MTKZ01008866.1_pt3 | contig 19064 bp, 20 predicted proteins | sample 1042781 | NCBI WGS metagenome assembly MTKZ01 (sample SAMN06212207, study PRJNA360539) | anaerobic digester metagenome | biome: Wastewater treatment plant; material: sludge; isolation source: anaerobic digester fed with sludge from wastewater treatment plant | place: Denmark: WWTP Viborg ... | reverse complement strand
CCCGACCAACCGGGCGCGCTGCTCGCCGTGAGCACCGCGTTCGCTCGTGCCAAGCTGGTGGTGCACACGGCTCGCGTTGCGTCGCGAGGTGCGAGCATCGACGACCGCTTCACGGTCACCGATCGCCTCGGGCACAAGCTCACCGACGCGTCGATGCACGTCGTGCAGCAGTACCTCGCCGGCGAGAAGACGCCGCGCTGGCCGCGCCGCTGACCCTTCGCGCCGCCCGTACGCGAACGCCACACAGCCGAAACACGGTGGCCCCTACGGGGAAACAGCACCCCTCTACCGTGCCACCGTCCGGTCCAACGCCGTGCCGACACCCCTGCCCCTTTTCGTAACTCGGAGGAATTCTCTTGCGTACTCGTTCCGTACTCAAATATGTGCTGGGAGGCACGATCGGCGCGGCGGTGCCAGCACTAGTGCTTGCCGGTAGCGCCTTCGCCGACGAAACCGATGACAAGATCAGCGCAGCCGTACAACCGCTGACGGAGTCCACCAACCTGTTGTGGGTGGTGATCGGCGCGATCCTGGTCATCTTCATGCAGGCCGGCTTCGCACTCGTCGAGACCGGCTTCACTCAGAAGAAGAACGCCGCTCACGTGATGAGCAGCAACTTCGCCATCTTCGGCCTCGGCTTCGTCGGCTTCATGTTCGTCGGCTTCCCGTTGGCCTTCGGTGGCTTCAGCTACCCCGGCTACTTCGGCCTCGATGCACCGATGAACGCCGAACCGCTGCTGGGTTCCGGCAACTGGGCGTTCCTGTGGAGCGGTTGGGATCATCTCGGCGATGCCGCCTCGCCGGCGCTGCTGGCGTTCTTCCTGTACATGGCCGCGTTCATGGACACCGTGGCCACCATCCCCACCGGCTCGATGGCCGAGCGCTGGAAGTGGAGGAGCTTCGTGGTCTGGGGCCTCTTCTGCGGCGCCATCTACTACCCCATCTTCGCTGCCTGGACCTGGGGCGGCGGCTGGCTGGGCAAGACGTGGGACACCATGGGCCTCGGTGCCGGCTACGTCGACTTCGCCGGTTCCGGCGTCGTGCACGCTGTTGGCGGCGTCGCCGCTCTGGCGGGTGCCATCGTGCTCGGGCCGCGTCGCGGCAAGTACGGCCCCGACGGCAAGCCGCGGGCCATCCCCGTCCATAACCTGCCGATGGCAATGCTCGGTTGCTTCATCCTGCTGTTCGGCTGGTTCGGCTTCAACGCCGCTTCCACGTTCGCCTCCAGCGACATCCAGTTCGCCACCGTCGCCACCAACACGGCCATCGCGGCCGCCGTCGGCGCCACGGTTGCCATGTTCTGGGTGATGAAGCGCACCGGTAAGCCCGACCCGGGCATGATGGTCAACGGCATGCTCGCCGGCCTCGTGGCCATCACCGCACCCTGTGCCTTCGTCGGCCCGTGGGCGGCGGCCGTCATCGGCCTCATCGCCGCCATCGTGGTCATCGAGTTCGCCTGGTGGCTCGACCGCAAGGGCGTCGACGATCCGGTGGGCGCGGTCGCCGTGCACGGCATCGGCGGCACGCTCGGTGTGCTGTTCGTGGGCGTGTTCGCCAACGGCAAGTACGGCGCCGCGTGGAACCTCTCCGACAGCTCGGGCGTGAAGGGCATCCTGTACGGCGACGCCGGCCAGCTCGGCGCTCAGGCCCTTGGTGCGGTCGTCATCTGGACCGTGATCTTCGGGATCGCATTCGCGTTCTTCAAGATCCAGAACAAGTTCACCAAGGACGGCGGCATCCGCCTCTCCGAGGAGATCGAGATCGAAGGCGCCGACCTGCCCGAGATGGGCGTGATGGCCTACAACGACTGAGCCGAACCCGGCTCGACAGATCCGGCACGAGAGTGACCGGAAAGGGGCACCCCGGGCCAGGTGAGCAATCGCCTGGCCCGGGGACACTTCTTCCCAGCGCTCACGCCGACCACCACTTTTGTTCACAAGGAGTCAGTACATGAAGCTCATCACCACCATCATCAAGCCGTTCAAGGTCGACGACGTGAAAGACGCGTTGAAGGCCCTCGGAGTACAGGGCATGACCGTCACCGAGGTCAAAGGGTTCGGTCGCCAAGGCGGCCACACCGAGACCTACCGCGGCGCCGAGTATCAGATCGAGTTCGTCCCCAAGGTGAAGATCGAACTGATCGTCGACGATGCGATCACCGACCAGGTCGTCGACGCGGTCAAGGCGGCGGCCGCCACCGGCAAGATCGGCGACGGCAAGATCTGGGTGACGTCGGTCGACCGGCTCATCCGCATCCGCACCGGCGAGGAAGGCCTCGAGGCCATCTAGCCTCTGACGACGTGCCGGTCAGCCGGCAAGCGCGGACTTCAAGTCCGCACGAACCTGTTCGAAGTCGCCCTCGGCAATGCGTCCGTCGGGCGACTTCGACGTTTTCACGTAGAACACGTCGACCACCTCGTGACCCAGGGTGGCGACCATGGCCGCACGCACGTCGAGCCCCATGCCGGTGAGCGCGTGCGACAGCCGGTACAGCACAGCCGGCGCATCGGGCGCCCGCACCTCGATCACCGTTGTCGACTCGGACGCCTCGTTGCTGACCAGAACCTCGAACCGCGGCGAGGCCGCAGCCTGTGGCCGGCGGCGCGACGCCGACCGCAGTCGTTGCTCCAATCGGCTGGCGATGTCGACGTCGCCACTCACCGCTCCGCGGAGGTCGTTCTCGATGCGCTGCCAGTTGGGCGTGACCCCTGCGCTCTTGGAGATGCGGAACTCATCGACGGCCACCTCGTCAGCACTGGTCGCCGCCGCTGCGTTGACCACGTCGAGCCCGTGCAACGCGAGCACGCCGGCGATCGTGGCGAACAGGCCCGTCCGATCGCGACTGGCGGTGCGCAACACCTCCACATCACCCAGATCCTCGTGCTCGGTGTGCACGGCCCCCGGCACATCGCTCACCAGCGCCGCAAGTCGTTCGAGGTGACGCGCGACCGGGGCCGTGCGCGACATCGACTCCTGCCCGCGCAACACACCTGCAGCAGCGGTGACGAGCTCGTCGAGCAGTGACTGCTTCCACGCCGACCACGCGGCAGGGCCAGTTGCCTTGCTATCGGCCTCGGTGAGCGCCCGTAACAGCTGCAGAGTACCGAGATCGCCGACCGCCTCGGCGACCACTTGCGCCGTCCGGGGATCGCTGAGATCGCGACGGGTGGCCGTCTCGGGCAGCAGCAGGTGCAGTGCCACCATCGATCGAACGACCTCGCGGTCGTCGTCCGGCAACCCCATTCGCGCCGCGACATCGTCGATCAGTCGCACTCCGGCATCGGTGTGATCACCCGGGTGCCCCTTGCCGAGGTCGTGCATCAGCGCCCCCAGCAGCAGCAGGTCGGGGCGACCGACGTCGCGCACGAATGCGCTGGCGTTGGCCACTGTCTCGAGCAAGTGGTGGTCGACGGTGAACGTGTGGAACGCGTTGCGTTGCGGCAGGCTGCGAACCGCCCGCCACTCGGGCAGGTACCGACTGAACAGGTCGTAGCGCTCCAACGCCTCGACGGTGGGCACCACCGCACGGCCGGCGCCCAGCAGGCTGACGAAGGCGCGCAGGGTGTTCTCGGTCCACGCCTCGCCTGGGGCCACACCGCGACTGGCCAGCATGCGCAGCGAGCGCCCGTCGAGGGGAAGCCCGGCGTGTGCGGCTGCTGCTGCGAAGCGAAACACGAAGGAGGGCGAGTCGAGGTCGGCACCATCGGCAACGCCGGCCTCCTCGTCGATCACCACGATGCCCGGTGCGAGCGTGGCACTGACACGAGTGCCACTCGTCGCTCTCCCACCCGTGCGAATGAGCCGTTCGATGCGTCGCCAGAAGCGATCGGCCGCCCACTCGATGGCGTGTGCAGAACCGGCCACCTGCAGCATCAGCGCGTCGGCATCGGCATACCCCATGGCGGCAGCGACGCGATCTTGGTCCTGCAGGAGCAGCATGTTGGTGGCGCGCCCGGTGGTGCGATGCAGCTCGCAACGCACGGCGAGCAAGAGATCGGCCGGGCCGGCGAGGTCTTCGATCGGCGCCTCCAGCGCCGCCGCGACATCGGAGCGATCCACACGCAGCGCCCAGCGGATCATGTCGTGGTCGCGCAACCCCCCGCGCCCGTCCTTCAGATCCGGCTCGAGCAGCGATGCCACGTCACCGAAGCGCTTCCATCGCTGATGACCGTTCTCCAGCAAGCGCTGCAACCAGACGAACGGCCGGCGACGCCATTGCTCCAAGGCCGCTCGCTGCACCTCCGCGGCCACGTGCGGGTCACCGGCGAGTGGTCGCACGGTCAGCACCGACNNGCAGGGCTCAGCTTCAAGCCGGCGTCCCACAGCGGGTACCACAGCGCTTCCGCCATCTCCTTGACGAGGGACTCCTTCGCTTTCGGCGGATGCAGCAGCACCACGTCGATGTCGCTGCCGGGAGCGAGCACGCCGCGCGCGTAGCCGCCGGTGGCAATGACCGCCCACTCCGCTGGAAGCTCGCCGGCCAGGCTCTCGAACCACGAGTCGGTGTGTTGCGAAAGACGACGCGCAAGACCTCGCCCGGCCAGCGCTTCGTCAGCGACGAGAGCGGAGCGAACTCGTTTGATGGTGGCGGCGTCGACCGGCTTCATCGGCGATGCCTACACGGCATCGGTTCCCGATTCGCCGGTGCGGATGCGCACGATGGAGTCGACGTGGGTGACCCAGATCTTGCCATCACCGATCTTGCCACTCCGGGCGGCGTCGGACAGCACCTCGACGACACGTTGCACGTCGTCGTCGTCGACCACTGCCTCTACGCGGACCTTGGGCACGAAGTCGATCTGGTACTCGGTGCCGCGGTAGGTCTCTGTGTGCCCACCTTGACGACCGAAGCCGCGCGCCTCGCTGACCGTCATCCCTTCGATGCCGGCGCCGCGCAACGCATCTTTCACGTCGTCGAGCTTGAACGGCTTGATGATTGCAGTGATGAGTTTCATCGTGTCTCCTGCGGCGCTGGCCGTGGGTCGCGCACCCGGTTCACCCGAGCCCGCCGTTGTGATACGCCGTTTCTCCGTGCAGCGCCAGGTCGAGGCCCGTCGCTTCCGCCTCTTGGTCGACCCGCACTCCGATGGTCTTCTTCAACACCAGCATGATGGCCAGTGTGACACCGAACGACCAGGCAATGGCAGCACCGTTGGCCAACGCCTGCTCGAGCAGCAGCTCGATGTCGCCGCCGTAGAAGATGCCCTTCATGAACGCGCCCCCGAAGAACTCGGGGTTGGCGAAGAACCCGATGAGCAACGAACCCACGAGGCCGCCCACGAAGTGCACCCCGACCACGTCGAGGGCATCGTCGTACCCGAGCTTGGTCTTCAGGCGTACCGCATAGCAGCAGACGACCCCCGCGATGAGACCGATCCAGATGGGCGACGCACCTGACACGAAGCCGGCGGCCGGCGTGATGGCCACCAGGCCGGCGACGATGCCCGAGGCGGCGCCCAGGTTGGTGGGATGCCCGTCGCGCAGCCACTCGACCACGATCCATGCCAGGCCGGCAGCAGCGGCGGCGAGAAACGTGTTCATGAACGCTTGCACGGCCTGGCCATTGGCGGCGAGCGCCGATCCGGCGTTGAAGCCGAACCAGCCGAACCACAGGATCCCGGTGCCGATCATGACCAGCGGCATGCTGTGCGGCGGATGACCCTCGTGCGGCCAGCCCCGCCGCTTGCCCAACACCAGCACGGCGGCGAGGGCAGCAATGCCGGCGTTGACGTGAATGGCGGTGCCGCCGGCGAAGTCGAGCGAGCCGCGCTGGCCGAGCCAGCCTCCGAACACCCACTTGAACACCGGCACGTAGACCAACAGCGACCACACCGGCACGAAGATGGCCCACGCCGAGAACTTCATCCGGTCGGCCACGGCACCACTGATGAGCGCCGGCGTGATGGCAGCGAACATCCCGAGGAAGGCAATGGTCGCGAGCTTCCCTCCGTTGTCGTCGATGCCGATGCCGGTGAGCATCGCAAAGTCGAGCGAGCCGAGGAAGTCGTTCTCGAACGGCTCCGACGACAGCGTGTAGCCCACCAGCACCCACAGCACAGGGATCACCAACACGCAGTAGAAGTTCATCATCAGCATGTTGAGCACGTTGCGAGTGCGGTCCATGCCGCCGTAGAAGAACGCAAGACCGGGAATCATGAACAGGACGAGTGCTGCTGATACCAGCACCCACGCGACGTTGCCGCTTTCCATCGGGCGTGTTCTCCTTGTGTGCGCCGGCCGAGTGCCGCGCTCCCGCACACTGTCGAAACAGTGTTTCCGGACTGTTTCGGCCGCGGGGCGAGCGTGTGAACTGCATTTCGCACCGGCGAACGCGGTCCTTCGCTCGAACGAGCGGCGGCACGAGCAGGAGTCGTAGAGTCGCGGCCATGACCCTCGATACTGCTGGCACGCTCGAAACCCCTGCTCAGGCCGGCCGCTGGACGGCACAGTGGAAGGAGCTCTATGCCGAGGTGATCACCACCGGGTTGTGCACCGGTTGCGCCGGGTGCGTGGTCACCTGCCCCCACGACGTGATCGGCTACGAACACGAGGAAGGCAAGTACCTGCCGTTCCACCTGGAGGAGGAGCTGGGCCTCGACAACTGCGTGCACGGCGAGAAGGGGTGCACCACCTGCACCCGCGCCTGCCCTCGCTTCCGTGCCTGGGAGCCCGCCGCCGACATGCACCTGTTCGGTCGCCTGCGTGCGCCGGAGGAGATGAGCGGCATCTGGCGCCAGCTGCTGCTCACTCGTGCCGCCGACGACACTCAGCACACCACCGGGCAAGACGGTGGGTTCGTCACCGCGATGCTCACCTGGCTGATGGATCACGACTACATCGACGCCGCGATGGTGAGCGGCGTGGAGCCCGACGATGCATGGAAGGCCAAGCCGGTGCTCGCGCACAACAAGGAAGAGGTGCTGGCCACCGCCGGCAGCCGCTACACCTATTGCGCCAACCCACTCGCCCTGCGCCAGGCGAAGGAAGAAGGCCTCAACCGGCTGGCGCTGGTGGGCATGGGCTGCCAGACCTCGTCGCCGCCCACCATGTGGGATCGCAAGGCCGGCAAGGTGAGCAAGCCGTTCCTCTTCAACATCGGCCTGCTGTGCAGCAAGACCTTCGACGACGCGATCTTCCCCGAGCTGTTCGAGGCCAAGTACGGGCTGCACAAGCAGGACATGGTGAAGATGAACATCAAGGGCGTGTTCCAGATCTGGATGAAGGACGGCTCGTATCACGAGATCGACCTGAAGGAGTGCCACCAGTGGACGCGACAGGGCTGCAAGAACTGCCCCGACTTCGCCGCCGAGCACGCCGACATCTCCACCGGCGGCATCGGCAAGGACAACGACTGGACGCTCACCATCGTGCGCACCGAGCTGGGCGAGGAAGTGATCACCCGCATGATCAACGACGGCACCATCATCGCTCGTCCTGCTCAGGAGGACGAGGTCGCGATGAAGCTGCTGCGCACGCTCAGCATCGTCAGCCGCCGGCGCTGGCCGGAGTGGGCCGACACGGCACCTTCGGTGGGCGTCCCCCCGCCGAAGAAGAAGGCCCCGGCGCCGGAAGCCCCNNGCGTCAGGTGGTGGGTGGAGCGCACTCCACGCCGAGCCGCGCGAACTCGGCTCGCTCGGCATCGGTGAGGCCCTCGCGAGCGAAGAACTCCTTCAGCTCCTGCGTGGTGCGCACTTCGAAGAACTTGTCGACGACGCACTCGCTCACCGCTCGCTGGAGCCCGCCTTCGTCGATGAGCTGCTCGACGAGATCGTCGCGCGCTCGATCGCGCACCGTGCCACACGCCACCAGCGTCACCAGCGACATGGACGCGAGGACCAGCAGCAACGATCGACGCACGACCGCACAGTAGCGGTCGAGCACAGGTGCGGCACCGTGGCAAACTCCGCCGATGCTGTTGCAACCACACGCCGCTCGGCGCCGGCCGTCATGAACGAAGTGGGCATGGACTACGGCGACTACCTGCATCTCGACGACGTGCTCGGCGCGCAGCACCCGCTGTCGCCCGATCACAACGAGCTGCTGTTCATCGTGCAGCACCAGACCAGCGAGCTGTGGATGAAGCTGATGCTGCACGAGCTGCGGGCGGCGGTGGGGCACGTCGCCGACGACCACTTGCAGCCGGCCTTCAAGATGCTCAGCCGGGTCAGCAAGATCATGGAGCAGCTGGTGCACGCATGGGACGTGCTGGCGACGATGACCCCACCCGAGTACACCGCCATCCGGCCCTACCTGGGGCAGAGCAGCGGGTTTCAGAGCTGGCAGTACCGATGCATCGAGTTCGCCTGCGGCAACAAGCAGGCGGCGATGCTGGAACCACATCGCCACCGGCACAACCGCTTCGACGAAGTGCAGGCCGCGCTGCACGTACCGTCGCTGTACGACGAGGCGCTGCGCCTGCTGGCCCGCCGCGGCATCGAAGTGCCGGCACATGTGCTGCAGCGTGACGTGACCCAGCCGTACACCACCGACCCGGGTGTCGAGGCCGCGTGGCTGGCGGTGTACAGCAACGCCTCCGACAACTGGGAGCTGTACCAACTGGGCGAGAAGCTCGTCGATCTGGAGGACGCATTCCGCCTCTGGCGGTTCCGGCACCTCACCACCGTGCAACGCGTGATCGGCTTCAAGCAGGGCACGGGCGGCACATCGGGTGTCGGCTACCTGCGGGCCATGTTGAGCACCGAGCTGTTCCCTGAGCTGTGGAGCATCCGTACGGCGCTCTGAGGCGGCTCACCTGTTGGCGCGCTTCTCCTTGGCCCTGCGCACCGCATTCACACCCGAGCCCACCATTCGCCCTGCGGAGCGGCCGATCTCCGCGCTCCTGTCGCCGGCAACGGGCGCGTCGCTCGGCGTACCGTTCGGGTTGCCTGCCGGAGCCGACTCGGCCCGTTCCGATTTGGCCTGTCCCGAGGTGGCCTGCTCCGACTTGGCCGGCTTCTTCGGCTTCTCGCTGAAGCTGCTGCTGAACCACACGACGAAGTGCACTGCGGCAATGCCACCGATGATGACGCGCGTGCCGGGGTCGACGGTGATCCAGGGTTGCACGGCACCGAGCACCTGCAGGCCGATGACCAGCGGATCGAGCACTCGATGCAGCCGCCGATCGATCACCCGGAAGGCGGCCAGCGCACCGCGCGTGATGGCGGCGTGGCCCATGACGATGCCACCCAGCACCGCCGGCACCAAGGGGTACGGGCTCTGCAGGCCACTTGCCACCAGCGCCCCACCGAGGATGTACTCCACGAGCTGATGCATCCAGAACGGACGCTTGCCGGCCTCAGCCATCGACGTGCCGACCGGCGATGNNGCGATGACACGAGTGCGCCGCGCCGACCGCAGGTGACGGAGGCTCGGCGTCATGCGAGCGAGCCTACCGCGCACCAAAACGACAACGACAACGACAACGAGGGCCAACGACAACGAGGGCCAAAACGACAACGACCCCGGGGCGATCACTCGCCACCGGGGTCGTGCGTGCGGGCGGCCCTGCGGCCGACCGAGTGCTTACATCATTCCCATACCGGGCATGCCGCCGCCCATGCCGCCACCGCCGCCCATGCCGCCGGCCGGAGCCTTCTCCGGCTTGTCGGCAACGAGGCACTCGGTGGTGAGCACCAGCGCGGCGATCGACGCTGCGTTCTGCAGCGCCGCACGGGTGACCTTGGCCGGGTCGATGATGCCGGCCTTGACCAGGTCGACCATCTCGCCGGTTGCGGCGTTGAGGCCCATGTTGCCCGATGCGGACTCGACTTCCTGAGTGGTGACTGCACCTTCCAGGCCGGCGTTGTCGGCGATGAGCCGGCACGGCGCCGTCAGCGACTCCCACACGGTGCGGGCACCGGTGCGCTCGTCGCCTTCCAGCGAGTCGACAACGGCCTTCACCGCTGCACGGGCACGAACGAGGGCGGTGCCGCCACCGGCGACCACGCCTTCTTCGATGGCTGCACGAGTGGCCGACACTGCATCTTCGATGCGGTGCTTCTTCTCCTTCAGCTCCACCTCGGTGGCTGCGCCGACCTTGATGACTGCCACGCCACCGGCCAACTTGGCCAGGCGCTCCTGCAGCTTCTCACGGTCCCAGTCGCTGTCGGTGTTCTCGATCTCGGCCTTGATCTGGTTGATGCGGCCGACGACGTCGTCGTGCTCGCCGGCGCCATCGACGATGGTGGTGTTGTCCTTGGTGATGATGATGCGCTTGGCACGGCCCAGCAGATCGAGGGTGACGGTCTCCAGCTTGAGACCGACTTCCTCGCTGATGACCTGGCCGCCGGTGAGCACTGCCATGTCTTGCAGCATCGCCTTGCGACGATCGCCGAAGCCCGGGGCCTTGACAGCTGCCGAGTTGAACGTGCCACGGATCTTGTTGACGACCAGCGTGGCCAAGGCCTCGCCGTCGATGTCTTCAGCGATGATCAGCAGCGGGCGACCCGACTTCATGACGGTCTCGAGCACGGGCAGCATTGCCTGCACGGTGGAGATCTTGCCGGCGTTGAACAGCACGTAGGCGTCTTCCAGGATGACTTCCTGGCGCTCGACATCGGAGACGAAGTACGGCGACAGGTAGCCCTTGTCGAACTGCATGCCCTCGGTGAACTCGAGCTCGGTGCCGAAGGTGTTGCTCTCCTCCACCGTCACCACGCCGTCCTTGCCGACCTTGTCGATCGCGTTCGCGATGACCTCGCCCACCGACGCATCGGCGGCGGAGATGGTGGCGACAGCGGCGATCTGATCCTTGTCGTCGACCACGGTGGCCTGGCTCTTGATGCTCTCGACCGCCGCGGCAACAGCCTTCTCGATGCCCTTCTTGAGGCCCATCGGGTTGGCGCCGGCCGCAACGTTGCGCATGCCGTGCTGCACCATGGCCTGCGCCAGAACGGTGGCGGTGGTGGTGCCGTCACCGGCGACATCGTTGGTCTTGGTGGCGACTTCCTTCACCAGCTGGGCGCCCATGTTCTCGAACGGATCGTCGAGCTCGATCTCCTTCGCGATGGACACACCGTCGTTGGTGATGGTGGGGGCGCCGAACTTCTTGTCGAGGACGACGTTGCGGCCCTTCGGCCCGAGCGTCACCTTGACGGTGTCGGCCAGCTTGTTGACGCCGGCCTCGAGNNGGCTCACTTCTCGACGATCGCGAGCACGTCGCGGCTGGTGAGGATCAGCAGATCCTTGCCGTCGATGGTGACTTCGGTGCCGCCGTACTTGCTGTACAGCACGGTGTCGCCCACCTTCACATCGAGCGGGCTGTGCGCGCCACGATCGTCGCTCCAGCGACCCGGGCCGACGGCAACGACGGAACCCTGCTGCGGCTTCTCCTTGGCGGTGTCGGGGATCACCAGGCCCGACGCGGTGGTGAGCTCGGCCTCGTTGGGCAGTACGACGATGCGATCGTCAAGCGGCTTGAGTGACATGGTGCAGGCCTCCATTGGCAGTACACGAAACGTGAATGATGTGGAATCGCTCGGAGAGCCGGTTAGCACTCAGCCCTCGCGAGTGCCAAGGCTAGGCGTCCGGAGGGGTCGTTAGCAACCGGGAGCCGAGAGTGCTAACGACGGCGGCACCAGTCGCTCGCTGGCCCCCGGGCGACGGGCGTGCGACACTGTCGGCATGCGGCAGCCGCCAGGTACCGGCGACATCATCGAGATCGATGTCATCGACGCGGATCCCAGCGTGTTCGGTGGCCACGATGCGCCTGGAGAGCCTCGTGTTCGGCGGCGGCCACCACGTCGGGTTCTGGTCACGGTCGTCATCGTCGTGGCAGTGATGAGCACTGCCGCGTTGGTCTGGCGCCCATGGCAGCACGCGCCGACATGGCGCACCTTCGCCGCTGCCCCACCGGCCGCGTCGTCGCTGACCGACCAACTCGTGCTCGACCTGCCCAGCAGCCGCATCCTCGGTCTGCAGCCGGGTCAGAACCTCGCCGCCGACGAGCCAACCCCTCTCGGCTACGTCTTCGCCGAGGCCGATGGCACGTACGACTACGGCACGTGGGCGCTGTTCCACTCGCGTGCCTCCAACGGGCGCGGGGAGGTCACTCCCAGCAAGTCCACCGCCGTCGTGCGCGGGCTGCAGGCGAAGGTGCGGCACGTGCGAGTGCGCACCACCGTCACCTGGGGCCCCATCGACGGGAACTACTGGGACGTGGAATCGAATCGGCTCGACGGACCGGCGGCGCTCGAGTTCGCCAATGCCGTCGGGGTGGTCGAGGGGGTGCCCGCCATCGAACGCAGCTACTCGTTGGGCGCGTTGCTGCCGCTCGGCGATGTGAAGACGCTCACCCGCGTGCAGGTGCTGGCATCGCACCTCGGCGGCGAACCGGTGCTCAGCCGGTTCACGCCCACCGTGCTCACGTACGAGGGCGACACCGCTCCCGTGGTCGCGGCCTCGATCGTGGCCGACTCGGATGCCCTCGCGATGGCCGAGTTCTACTTCGGTCGTGGGTCCAACATCATCGTGCACGGTCTGCCGGCGTTGCTCATCGAAACCCGGCGCCTGGGCACCCTGATCGTGTGGCAGGAGGGCGATCGCCTGGTGGCGGTCGCCGGCGCCGAGCCCACCGCGCAGATGATCTCGCTGGCCGAGTCGGTGCACCCGGCCACACGCGCGGAGTGGGCCCAGGTCATCGACGAGGTCACCGACGTCGAGACCTTCAGAGTCGACACGGCGCAGCAGGTCACCTTCAGCACGGGCAACACGCCCGACGGCCTCGCGTGGCGTGCATCGATCACGCTCGGGAACCCGGTGGTCATCTGCGTGCACTTCGGCCCCGCCGACTCGAGCATGGCCGAGTGCATCTTCAGTACTCCGCTGTCACCGGCGACGCATGTCATCGGAACCGAGTCGCTCAACGCGTTCGTCGTCGCCGTGCTGCCCATCGGCATCGCCCAGCAGCTCGTCGTCACCGACGTCACCGGCAACTCCACCGCGTACGAACCGGTGCCGGTCGACGCCACCACGTCGGCCGTCGCGGCGCTCCTCCCGCTCGGTGCAACCTACGAACTGGTCGACCCCTCCACCTGAACCGAGTGTCAACTCCGTACCCCCGGAGCTCCTGGGGTGTTTCCGTCTCGGCCTTCGAGACGGAAACCGCCCAGAACCGCCGCCCGAGCGACGATCCGAGCGCCCGACCCGACCGAAGCCGTTGGGGACGTCAACCCAACAGCACCACGCCCAGGTCGCCGGCCAGCCGCACGACCGCGTGCAACGGAAGGCCGACGACGTTGCTGACGCTGCCCTGCACGCGTTGCACGAACACTCCGCCGGCGCCCTGCACTGCGTAGGCCCCCGCTTTGTCGAGCGGTTCGCCGGTGCCCACGTACCACTCGATCAGCGCCGCGGTGAGGGGCGTGAACGTGACCAGCGAGGTGATGGTCTCGGCAACCGTTCGGTCGCCCAACCGCAGCGCGACGCCCGTGTGCACCCGGTGGGTGCGTGCCGACAGCCGCCGCAACATCGCGCGAGCATCGTCGGCGTCGACCGGCTTGGCCAGGATCTCGCCACCGAGATCCACGGTGGTGTCGGCAGCGATGACCAGCGTGTGCGCCGGCACGTGCACTGCATGCGCCTTTGCAACCGCGAGGCGCTGCACGTACGGAACCGGCGCCTCGTCGAGCAGCGGTGTTTCGTCGACATCGGGCGCCTCGACGGAGAACCGCAGGCCCAGTTGTTCCAGCAGTGCGTAGCGCCGGGGCGATGCCGAGGCGAGCACGATCGGCGGCGCGTTCATCCGCCGCTGAGCGCCATCACGTCGGCGTCGTCAGGCACGACCAGGTCGTCGAGATGATCGAGGTAACCCATCGGCAGCACCACCCGGATGGGCCCGTTGGTGTGCCCGCGACGGATGCGCTCGCCACCCTCCACGATGGTGATCGCTGGGTCGAGCGTGGCGATGAGGTCTTCCAACTCGGTGAAGGTGGAGACGCTGCTGAACTGTCGCCGAACCTCGCCCCCGACGGGGTAGCCGGTGAAGTACCACGAGGTGTGCTTGCGGAAGTCGCGCATCGCAATCGGTTCGGTCATGTGCGGCACCAGCAACCGAGCGTGCTGGGCCATCACGGCGCAGACCTCGCCGAGCGTGGGGGCGGGCGGCACCGGGCGGCCGTTGAGCGCTTCCACGAGGTCGCGGAAGAGCCACGGCCTGCCGAGGCAACCACGCCCGACCACCACCCCATCGCAGCCGGTTTCGCGCATCATGCGCACCGCATCCGCTGCCTCCCAGATGTCGCCGTTGCCCAGCACCGGTATCTCGGGCACGGCGGCCTTCAGCTCACCGATCGCGTTCCAATCCGCCAGGCCGGCGTAGTGCTGCTCGGCAGTGCGTGCGTGCAGTGCCACAGCCGCGATGCCTTCCTCGGCAGCGATGCGACCGGTGGTGACGTAGGTGAGCAGCGAGTCGTAGAGACCCTTGCGGAACTTGATGGTGACCGGCACGCCGTACGGAGTGGCGGCAGCGACCGCGCTGCGCAGGATGGCGCGCAGCAGGTTGGGCTTGGCAGGCACCGCCGCGCCACCGCCCTTGCGGGTGACCTTCGCCGCCGGGCACCCGAAGTTGATGTCGATGTGGTCGACGCGACCCTGCGCGCACACCGTGCGGATGGCTTCGCCCAGGATGACCGGATCGCTGCCGTACACCTGCAGGCTGCGCGGTTGCTCGTCGGCGGTGAAGGTCATCATCCGTTCGGTCTTGAGGTTGCCATGCACCACCGCGGTGGCCATCACCATCTCGTTCACGTACACCAGGCCCGGCGCGAATGCGCGGCACATGGTGCGGAACGGCGCGTTGGTGACCCCAGCCATCGGCGCCAGCACCACGGGCGCAGCGGGAGTGAAGGAACCGATCCGCACGGGCTGACACGGTACCGGCTGCCGGCCCGAGGGTGACGTACGACTCAACCCCCACCGTCGTAACCTGACGCAGTGCGTTCTCGATCACTTCTCGCCACACTCTGCATCGCCGGAACAACCGTCGCCGGCACCACTGTCCTGTCGACGGTCGTGTCGACCGCTCTGCCGGCCGCCAGCGTCTCGGCAGCGGCCACCACCAGTAGCTACGTGGCACTGCCCACGGCACAGCGCCTGGTCGACACTCGCTCGTCGCGGGCACTCGCTGCCGGTGGCTCGCTGTCGGTCAACGTCACCGGCGCCGCCCCGCTGCCGCCATCCGGCACAGCCGTCGCCGCCGTGCTCAACCTCACGGTCGTCGGCCCGGCCGGTGCCGGCTACTGGACCGTGTGGCCGCACACCAGCGCGCGCCCCGACGCCTCCAACCTCAACATCGACGAACTGCTCTCGCTGGCCGGTGGCGCAGTGCCCAACCTGGTCACGGTGCCGGTCGGCGGCGATGGCGTCGTCGACGTGTTCGCCAGCGCCGGCGGCCACGTGATCGTCGACCTGCTCGGCTACTACACCCCCGCCGAGGAAGCCACCGCCGGTCGCTTCCAGCCCCTCGCCGCTCCCACGCGTGTGCTCGACACACGCGGTGTGGCCACCTTCGGCGGCGGCGAGACGCGGGCCTTCACCGTGCCCGGCGCTGCCGGCGCCAGCGCCGTCGCCGTCAACCTCACAGCGGTCACCTCCAAGTCCGGCTACTGGCAGGTCTACCCGCAGGGCGGTGCCGTGCCCACCACCTCGAACCTCAACTCGCCGTGGGGCGGCAACGCGCTCGCCGCCAACCAGGCCATCGTGCCGGTCGACGCGAACGGCGGTATCACCATCTTCTCCGAGAGCGGCGGCGACCTGATCGTCGACCTGGTCGGCACCTACACGGGCAGCGATGCAACTCCCGCCACCGAGGGCCTGTTCGTACCGATGGCCTCGCCCACTCGAGTCGTCGACACACGCGTCGCTGCGCTCAACCCGCTCGGTGGCACCACCCGCGCTCAGCCGGGCTGGCGCTTCGAGGTGCCGGTGGCCACCATCCCCGCACTCGGCGCCTCCAGCATCTCGGCCGTCGTGCTCAACGCCACCACCGCCGACACCATCACCACGGGCTACATCAGCGTGGGCACCGCCGGCGCGGTCGACCCGGCCACCAAACCGAGCACGTCCACGATGAACATCGCCCGCCCGGCACAGACGTTGGCCAACCACGCCATCGTGCCCGTGTCGGCGCGAGGCTTCTCCATGTTCACCGAAGCCGGTGGCAACCTGATCGCCGACCTTGCCGGGTACTTCATCGGCGGCGCTGCACCCGCACAGTTCGGCCCACCCAGCAATGCTGCGTCACCGGCCTGCACCACGCCCTCGGTGGGCTTCCCCAACTCGCCCGTCGGGCCCATCGTGTTCGGCTCCTCGAAGCGCTCGGTCGCCGACCTGCAGAACCGGCTGGCCACGTTGGGCTTCTGGAACGCAGGTGCCGATGGGTCGTACGGCCTCACCACCGTGCAAGCGGTGATGGCCTTCCAGAAGTGGAAGGGCCTGCCCTCCACGACCGTGGTCGACAACGCCACCGCAATCGCGCTCAACACACAGACCTGCCGCCCGGCAGCGGGCCGCAGCAGTGGCACCCTGCTGGAGGTCGACAAGGGCAAGCAGATCGCCTACGTCATCCAGAACGGCCAGATGAAGTACATCTTCAACGTCTCCACCGGCAACGGCCGCAGCTACGACGAGGAAGACCAGAAGAGCGCCGGCGCCCGGGTGATCGGCATCGCGATCACGCCTACCGGCACCTTCCGCACCTACCGGGAGAGCGACGTCGCTCGTTACGAGGGCGATCTGGGCAGCCTGTACCGACCCAAGTTCGTGGTGGGCGGCGTCGCCGTGCACGGGGCGCCGCGTGTGCCCAACTACCCCGCATCGCACGGCTGCATCCGGGTGGTGAACCCGGTGATGGACCTCATCTGGGGCCAGAACCTGCTGCCGTTGGGCTCCACCGTCTGGATCCACGACTAGCGCAGCGGGTCGCCGGCTGCGGTTCAGTCGTCCGACCACCCAGTGATCTCCGCTGCCCAGATCTTCGACCATTGCCCGATCGGCTCGAGCATCACCATCAGCTGTCGTCCGAGCTCGCTGAGCTGGTAGCCCGCCGCGCCGAGCTCGACGATTCCCGTGGTTCGCAACTCGTGCAGCCTCCGGCTGAGCAACGTGGGTGACACGTCTTCGCACGCCGCTCGCAGCTGGCGGAACGTGAATGGCCCATCGTCCAACTGCCAGATGATGCCCATCGCCCATGCTCGCCCCAGCAGGTCGAACAACGCCATGACCGGCCGCCCGGTCGCTGACCCGCGAACAGGCTCTCCGGGGAAGGGCACGGCGCCAGGCACGACACCAGCGTAGCTCCTCGATGCTACTGATAATGTAGCGCGCTACACTATCAGTAGCAATGGAGGAGACAACACATGGACAGGATCCGCACCGAGTTCGAGACGCTCGACCCAGGCTTCGCCGGCATCGGCGGCGACGAGTGGGTCGAGTGCCTGTGGAGCGGCGGCCGCTGGACAGAGGGCCCGGCGTACTTCGCGGCCGGTCGCTACCTCGTGTTCAGCGATATACCCAATGATCGAGTGCTGCGATGGGATGAAACCACCGGCTCGGTCGGTGTGCTCCGGCAGCCTGCCGGCCACGCCAACGGACACATCGTCGATCGGCAGGGAAGGCTGATCAGTTGTGAACAAGGCCGCCGGCAGCTCACCAGAACCGAGCACGACGGGTCCGTCACCGTGCTGGCCGACCGGCTCGCGCAGGGTCGATTGAACAGTCCGAACGACGTCGTCGAGCACAGCGGAGGCTCGATCTGGTTCACCGACCCCAGCTACGGCATCGACAGCGACTACGAGGGGGTGGCAGCACCCTCCGAGCTCGACGGGTGCCACGTGTACCGGGTCGATCCCTCTTCCCGGCGCATCGATGTCGTCGCCGACGACTTCGAACGGCCGAACGGCCTGGCGTTCTCGGCCGACGAGCGCACGCTCTACATCGCCGACACCCGTCGCAAGCACATTCGGCGATTCCACGTCGATGCGGCCCACGAGCTCAGCGGCGGCGAAGAATTCGCCACCTGCGACGATGGCTCCTTCGACGGCCTGCGCGTGGACGACGCCGGCCGCATCTGGGCTGCTGCCGGCGACGGGCTTCACTGCTTCTCACCTGCCGGTACCTTGCTGGGCAAGCTCCACCTTCCAGAGGTGACGTCGAACCTCGTCTTCGGCGGCTGTCGCGGCAACCACATGTTCATCACGGCCAGCTCGTCCGTCTACGCCCTCCGAGTCAACTTCGCAGGCTGCCACTACCCGGGCAGCTCATGACGTTGCTCAGTGCCGACCGCCAACGTCAGGTGGTCTCGGCGGGCACCGGCGCGAGCGGCCCGACCAGCCCGGTCTGCACGGCAACCTCGATGCCACCGTTGGTGGTGGCCAACGTGGGCCGCAGCGGAAGCTGCATGCGCGCCACCGGCGTGTCGTGTGCGGCCAGCAGCGCCACGTGCCAGCCGACCCCGCGCTCGCGGAGCACCGCCCCGAAGCGGTCGTAGAGGTTGCGCAGATCGCGGTCGCCCCCACCTTGGCCACCGACGCGGTGCCCGTATGGCGGGTTGCTCACGACCCAGCCGGCGCGTGGCGGCAGCTCGAGATCGCTCACCGTGCGTTGCAGCACCTCCACGTTCGCGCTCACACCCGCACTCTCGGCGTTGTGCAACGACGCGGCCACCGCACCCGCGTCACGATCGGACGCGACGATGGGAGGGCACTTCTCCACCACGTCGCCGTCGGCACCCCGCAGCAGACGATCCCAGCCCGCCGACTCGAAGGTGGGCCAGTGCTGAAACGCGAACGAGCGGTGACGGCCCGGCGCCATCCGGCGAGCGATGAGCGCGGCCTCGATCGCGATGGTGCCGGAGCCACAGAACGGGTCGACCAGCGGCGACTTCATGTTCCAACCACTGGCCAGCACCAAGGCCGCCGCCAGCGACTCGCGCATCGGCGCCTTGCCGGCGGGCCCGCGCCACCCCCGGTGATGCAACGGCGCGCCCGATGCATCCAGGCTCACGGTCACCACATCGCGCTGCACGCGCACCTGCAGCGTCTGCTCGCCCAAGGGGCGCCCCAACACCT
>MTKZ01005548.1_pt1 | contig 19065 bp, 17 predicted proteins | sample 1042781 | NCBI WGS metagenome assembly MTKZ01 (sample SAMN06212207, study PRJNA360539) | anaerobic digester metagenome | biome: Wastewater treatment plant; material: sludge; isolation source: anaerobic digester fed with sludge from wastewater treatment plant | place: Denmark: WWTP Viborg ... | reverse complement strand
TGAAACTCAAAGGAATTGACGGGGGCCCGCACAAGCGGTGGAGCATGTGGTTTAATTCGACGCAACGCGAAGAACCTTACCTGGGCTCGAACGGCTTTTGCCGGTCCTGGAAACAGGACCTCCATGCGGTTTACCGTATGGCGGAAGCCGAGGTGCTGCATGGCTGTCGTCAGCTCGTGTCGTGAGATGTTCGGTTAAGTCCGCTAACGAGCGCAACCCCTATCCTTAGTTGCCATCAGGTCAAGCTGGGAACTCTAAGGAGACTGCCCTGGTTAACGGGGAGGAAGGTGGGGACGACGTCAAGTCATCACGGCCTTTATGTCCAGGGCTACACACGTGCTACAATGGCCGGCACAAAGGGCTGCGAACCCGCGAGGGGGAGCCAATCCCAAAAATCCGGCCTCAGTTCGGATTGCAGTCTGCAACTCGACTGCATGAAGTCGGAATCGCTAGTAATCGCGAATCAGCAGGTCGCGGTGAATACGTTCCCGGGCCTTGTACACACCGCCCGTCACACCACGAAAGTCGGCTTTACTAGAAGTCGCTGGGCTAACCCGCAAGGGAAGCAGGCGCCGCAAGTAGGGTTGGTGATTGGGGTGAAGTCGTAACAAGGTAGCCGTAGGAGAACCTGCGGCTGGATCACCTCCTTTCTAAAAGGAAAATGGATCCGGTTAGGCTTTTAAGAAAAAACGCTTTCCAGTTTTGAGGGAACTTCCAAGTTTCTTTGAAAGAGCTTTGTTAATTAAGCGGGCGAATTCGGGCCTATAGCTCAGTTGGCTAGAGCGCACGCCTGATAAGCGTGAGGTCGTTAGTTCAATTCTAACTAGGCCCACCAACTATCCGGGGATGTAGCTCAGCTGGGAGAGCACCTGCCTTGCACGCAGGGGGTCGGCGGTTCGAGCCCGCTCATCTCCACCAGCACTCCGTCATATGCCGTAGCCGTAAGGCGGTCGGGATCGGACGGAACAATGCGATCCAAAAGCTCTTTGACAATTGGTGATCGGGTAATTGCCATAAAACGTTGAGTAAAGAACATTTGCCAAGCTACTAAGGGCGTACAGTGGATGCCTTGGCGTAGGAAGACGATGAAGGACGTAGCAAGCTGCGATAAGCCTCGGGGAGCCGCAAGCAGGCGCTGATCCGGGGATTTCCGAATGGGGGAACCCGGCTGGAGTCATGTCCAGTCACTGCATGCTGAATTCATAGGCATGCAGAGCCAACTCAGGGAAGTGAACCATCTCAGTACCTGAAGGAAAAGAAAACAATAGTGATTTCCCAAGTAGCGGCGAGCGAACGGGAAGAAGCCCAAACCGGTTCTGTGTTCAAGCCTGCGAGCGTTGCAGGGCCGGGGTTGCGGGAAGCGCGTGGATTCGTTGCAGCGGATCTGAAGGGTTACAAAGCTGTTATCTAGCAGAACGGCATGGAAAGGCCGGCCATAGCGGGTGAAAGCCCCTTAAGCGAAAGGTATCAGCCCCTTAGCGATTCTCCCAAGTACTGCGGGACACGAGAAATCCCGTAGGAATCTGCCGAGACCATTCGGTAAGGCTAAATACTCTCCTACGACCGATAGTGAACCAGTACCATGAGGGAAAGGTGAAAAGAACCCGGATAACGGGAGTGAAATAGAACTTGAAACTGTGCGTCTACAAGCAGTCGAAGTGCTATGGCCGCAAGGCAATGCACGACGGCGTGCCTTTTGTTTAATGAGCCGGCTAGTTACCCTGTGTGGCAAGGTTAAGGACTTCAGGTCCGAAGCCGTAGCGAAAGCGAGTCTGAATAGGGCGTTTAGTCGCACGGGGTACACGCGAAACCGGGTGATCTATCCCAGGCCAGGTTGAAGTCTCGGTAACACGAGATGGAGGACCGAACCAATCCGGGTTGAAAACCAGTTGGATGAGCTTGGGATGGGGGTGAAAGGCCAATCAAACTCGGTTATAGCTCGTTCTCCCCGAAATAGCTTTAGGGCTAGCCTCGTCCGTTTCTTGACGGAGGTAGAGCACTGAATGGACTAGGGCGGCATAAGCCGTACTGAATCCAATCAAACTCCGAATACCGTTAAGTTAGAGGACGGGAGTCAGTCTGTGGGGGATAAGCCCCATGGTCGAGAGGGAAATAACCCAGATCGTCAGCTAAGGTCCCTAAATTCTGACTAAGTGGAAAAGGTTGTTGGACTGCTCCGACAGCCAGGAGGTTGGCTTAGAAGCAGCCATCCTTTAAAGAAAGCGTAATAGCTCACTGGTCAAGCGGTTCTGCGCCTATAATGTACCGGGGCTCAAGTCAGATACCGAAGCTGCGAACATTCAGCGTAAGCTGGATTTGGTAGGGGAGCGTTCTTACAGAGATGAAGTCGGACCGTAAGGACCGGTGGATTTGTAGGAAGTGACTCTGTCGGCATAAGTAGCGATAATGGCGGTGAGAATCCGCCACACCGAAAGCCTAAGGTTTCCTGGGGAAGGTTCGTCCCCCCAGGGTTAGTCGGGTCCTAAGGCGAGGCCGAAAGGCGTAGTCGAAGGAAAACAGGTTAATATTCCTGTACCTCTCTAAAGGCGTTTGAACGAAGGGGTGACGCAGGAGGATAGGTCAGCCAGCCGATGGATGTGCTGGTCCAAGGTCGTAGATGGGTCTGGTAGGTAAACCCGCCGGGCCGCTAACATCGAGAGCTGATGGGGCCTCAAGTCTTCGGACAAGGGGTAACTGATCGAGTCCACGCTGCCTAGAAAAACCTCGTAGTGAGTCTTTGAGGAGCTCGTACCGTAAACCGACACAGGTGGGCGAGGAGAGTATCCAAAGGTGCGTGAGTGATTCCTCGGGTAGGAACTCGGCAAAATTACATCGTAACTTCGGAAGAAGATGTGCCCCAAGTAAGTGAAAGCCCCGCGGCCGTAGCTGAAAAGGGTCGCAGATAATTGGCCCAAGCGACTGTTTAACAAAAACACAGGTCTCTGCAAAGTCGTGAAGACGACGTATAGGGACTGACGCCTGCCCGGTGCCGGAAGGTTAAGGAGAGAGGTTAGCGCAAGCGAAGCTTTGAACCGAAGCCCCGGTAAACGGCGGCCGTAACTATAACGGTCCTAAGGTAGCGAAATTCCTTGTCGGGTAAGTTCCGACCTGCACGAAAGGCGTAACGATTTGGGCGCTGTCTCCCCGAGGAGCTCAGCGAATTTGTGGCACCGGTGAAGACGCCGGTTACCCGCGACTAGACGGAAAGACCCTGTGAACCTTCACTGCAACCTAACATTGAGTTTTGACGCTGCGTGTGTAGCATAGGTGGGAGACTTTGAAGCCGGAGCGTCAGCTTCGGTGGAGTCGCAATGTGAAATACCACCCTCGTTGCGTTGGAGCTCTAACCTCGACCCGTAATCCGGGTCAGGAACAATGTTAGGCGGGTAGTTTGACTGGGGCGGTCGCCTCCAAAAGAGTAACGGAGGCTCCCAAAGGTTTCCTCAGGCTGTTTGGAAATCAGCCGTAGAGCGTAAAGGCATAAGGGAGCTTGACTGCGAGACCAACAAGTCGAGCAGAGTGCGAAAGTCAGGCCTTAGTGATCCGGCGGTAGCGAAGTGGAAGCGCCGTCGCTCAACGGATAAAAGGTACTCCGGGGATAACAGGCTTATCCTGCCCAAGAGTCCACATCGACGGCAGGGTTTGGCACCTCGATGTCGGCTCATCGCATCCTGGGGCTGAAGCAGGTCCCAAGGGTTCGGCTGTTCGCCGATTAAAGCGGTACGTGAGCTGGGTTCAGAACGTCGCGAGACAGTTCGGTCTCTATCTGTCGCGGGCGAAGGAAACTTGATGGGATCCCTCTTTAGTACGAGAGGACCGAGAGAGACAGAGCTCTGATGTACCAGCTGTTCCGCCAGGAGCAGTGCTGGGTAGTCAACCTCTGGTGGGATAAGCGCTGAAAGCATCTAAGTGCGAAGCCCTCCCAAAGATTAGGTTTCCCTCCCTTTATTGGGCTGTAGAGTCCTGGTAGATGACCAGGTTGATAGGCGGGAGATGTAAGTGCAGCAATGCATTCAGTTGACCCGTACTAATAACTCGTGAGGCTTGGCAATAAAAATTCTTTCTCCGTTATGGTAATTCCCGATCACTGGTTGATATAAATCGAAGGATTTTCCGGTGGCCTTATCGGAGGGGCAACACCCGTTCCCATTCCGAACACGGAAGTTAAGACCTCCAGAGCCGATGGTACTGCGTGGGTGACTGCGTGGGAGAGTAGGACGCCGCCGGGATTAAACGAAAAAAGCCTGCCTTAACCGGCAGGCTTTTTTATTTTTCGGGCGCCGCCCGATCCGCGATACAAAAACAATCTGAAAGATCATAATGATATTGCCGGCGCGGGAAGTGGAACGCTCCGCGTTCGGCCAGGCAAAGTCAACGCTTTTAGATAAGCAAGCTTTTCAAAAGCTTTTCCTTCGCCTTGCCGCCTACGGCTGCAGCACTCCCGCGTCTGGACATCTGCGCTCTCTCCACACCCTGCTAACATGCGCCGACCGCGACGAGCCATCTGCGGCGTCAGCCGTCGGAGCTTGAAATGCTCAATTCTTTTGTGAACGCTTGGAACAGAGCCCTCGCTGACTTGAAGCCAAGCAGTTGGCTTTAGATGCTTCAGGTGCGGCCGGCTCATCTTCCTCGTAACTGGTCCATCGGCGTCGGGACGCCAGCGACTGCGTCGCTGATCACTTATTCGTTGCATCTTTCAGCAATTAATGGAAAAGCCCAGTGATATATTACGAAGAGCCTGCCCTCAAAAGGCGGGCTTTTTGTTTTTAGGGAAGGTCGACCTTCGCAACTTGGATTGTGAAAGGGTAGGGTATAATTACTTAGAGGAGGTTTCTCATGTCCGTTGTTGTATGGACTATTTTGTATCTGGCCACAGCTTCTATTTGGGTATGGCTTCTAGTAAATAGGAACGCTGAAAAGTGGGCTCACCAATGGTTCATGAGATTTCTTATTCGCGATGCATGGGGTTCAAATTATGGCCCCGACACATTACGCTTATTTGCATGGTTTTGTTTGACTATAGAAACCATATTATATATTGTTGGCATTGCCAGTCCTTCTGCCAGGAATTGGCTGGCTTTTTTTTGAATAATATCTTGCCCACTATTTAACCGTCTTCCCCTCCATATACTCCCTCCTCTTTTTCTCCGGGAACCTCTCGATGGCGTAGCGGAGCATGGTGCGGGGCATTGATAATGGTGTCAAGTCTTGCATACTGGCATTATTATAAGAAATACGTGCCCGCATCACTTATATTCCAAGATAATCGATATTGCCAAATAGATTGATGCTCCGAATCCTCCCTTTTCAATCCCCCTTCCCTTGATATAGAATACCCCTGAGGCGGACGATGACTTCATTGTTTTCTGATACTGACCCAAAAATGGAGGCCCTTCAGATCAGACTGTGGCGGGAAGCCAGCCCCACGCGGAAGATGGAGATGGTCGCGGAGCTCAACGCCGCGGCGCGGCTGCTGGCGCTTGCCGGGCTGCGGGAACGGCACCCGGGCGCGGACGAGGCCGAGCTTCGCCGCAGGCTCGCAGATCTTATTCTGGGGAAGGATCTGGCTCGGAAGGTTTACGGAGAGGCCATCTATGCCAAATGAACCTCTCGAAGTGACTCTGAAAGTTACCAGGGTGTTGGAAATAATGGATATCCCCTACTTCATAACAGGTTCGCTCGCCAGCACACTGTACGGCATGGTACGCTCCACCCAGGACGCCGACATCGTTGCCGAAATGAATGCGGATCATGTCAAACCCTTCGCCGAATCGTTATCGAAAGAATTTTACCTGGACGAGGAAATGATGTGCGAATCGATCCGGTATAATAAGAGCTTCAACCTTATACATAAAGAATGCGTGTTCAAGGTGGATGTTTTCGTCCCTGTCCCGAGTGATTATCTTCGATCCCAGTTCTCCCGCGCGAAACTCCATACTTTCACTTTTCAAATAGGCGCAGGCGCCATATTCGCAAGCCCGGAAGACACGATCCTTTCCAAGCTGAGATGGTTCAGGGCGGGTGGCGAAGGCTCTGATCGTCAATGGCGTGACATTCTGGGGGTACTGAAAGCCGGTTCTGGGGAGATCGATGTCAAATACCTTCGGAATTGGGCGGGCGAACTCAAAGTTACCGACCTTCTTGAAAGAGCGTTAAAAGAAGCAAGCTGAACAATAATTTGCCAGACAGCCTATTTCTCTCTTCCACCTCGGGGGCGCATTCCCATGTACCTCTTCCTAAGCGGTTCCGGGAATCTTTCGATGGCGTAGCGGAGCATGGTGCGGGGCATCGTCTTCAGGTGCTCTTTGAGGAACGCTTCTTCTTCCGCCTGGCCGCCGCGTTTGCCTATTTCCCGGAGCATCCAGCCGACGGCCTTGTGAATCAGATCTTGATCGTCATTCAGAAGGATCTTCGCGATCTGGAGCGTTTCACCGAACTCGCCTTTCTTGATGTAGCGGAAAGTAGCGATGATAGCGATGCGCCGTTCCCAGAGAGACTTCGACCTGGCAAGCTTTTTAAGCGGGGCCCTGCTCCTTGATTCAAGGTGCGCGCCTACGACGTGCTCGGCGGAGCAGTCGACCAGGTCCCAATTGTTGATGTATCGGGTGTTCCCGAGGTAGGTTTTATAGATGTTCCGGCGTTTCTCTTCGTTCCCTTTGGCGTAGGCGAGACACATGATCAGTAGGGCCAGGCTCCTCGCTTCGTGCCAGGGGTTGTGAAGGAGCTTGATGGTTTCATCGAGGGGCATCTCGCGGAACTCCTTCGCAAGTTTTCTGACCGGGGCCGCGGCGACGCCGAGGAAACGGTCGCCTTCGCCGTACTCTCCCGGGCCGGTCTTGAAAAACCAGAGCGATGACTTCGCCCGTTCCTTGTCCGCGAAAGTTATCAGCGCCTTAAAGGCACCAGCCGCGGTGAAGAAGTTTCTGTGTGTCACCCCTGCGGTTTTTCGCTCTGGGAGGTGGCTTTCATGCCTGCTATGCCTTCGATCGCCTTTGAAGCTACTGACTGGTTTTGAGCCATCAAATCCTTGAGGTCCTTTTCAAGGGCTTTTATCCTTGCTTCCTGATCTTTTGCCTTATCTTCAAGGGTTTTGAGCGTGAGCTTGTAGATCTCCCTTTCCTTCTCCATGTCCTTTTCCAGGATTATCTTTTCAACTTTCATCCGCTCTTCCGAGGCGGCAACAGCTTTTTTCTCGGCTTCCGTTGTTTTTTCGGCAAGCAACCCGGGAAACTCTGCGACCTGTTCACGAAGAGTCGAGAGCTCGTCTTCCATGGCTGAAAGAGTTTCCTTCCTCTTAAGGAACTCCTGCTCCTCTCGCTGCCTCTTCACTTTTTTGTTGTATTCGTACTCTTCTTCCTCCCGCTCCCGCTCTCTTTTCATCGCGGCTCGTTCTTCTTCCCATCTGGCGCGTTCCTCGGAGGATTTTGCTTCGAAAACCTTGGATTTATCTTCCTGCGCCTTGATCAGCTCCTCAAGCTTGCCGGCTTCGGCTTCGATCTTGAAGAGCCGTTTGAGTGTTTCCACGCGGCCGTCAATTTTGCCGTCCAGTTCTTCAAGAACCTTCGCTTTTCCCAGAAGGCCGGTTTCAAGGTCGGCAAGCCCTTTCGCGATTTTGACCTTGAGTTCCGAGAGATCGCTGATGATCGTGTCGACTGAATAACTGCCGCCGGCTTTTGTTTTGGCTATCTTGTCTGCTTCCAGACCGCAGGTATCTTCGGCAATTTCTTCATCAAACACACTGTCAACCTCAGGCAGGCCGGGTTGAATGACTCTTTTCCTTTTCGGGGCAGCCTTTGCGTCGCTCTTCTTAACAATTTTCGGCATAATGCACCTCCTGTAGTCCAGATTTTAGCATAAAAATCAAACGTAAAACCTGAGCAAAAATTTGCTCTTGAGAAAGCCTCCTTCCTGCCCTAAAATAGAGCGGTAACAGGAGGAAAGATGACGACGCCGACTCAGGTATGTGTGAAATGCAGGAGGCCTTTCAGCGCCGAATTCGACCGGTGCCCTTTCTGCAAGGAACCAGTACCTCCAAGGGAGAAGCCGAAGGTCCCGCCGGTGAAATGTCCGCGTTGCGGGAGGCTTATCAACGCTTCCTTCACTCAATGTCCCTTCTGCAAACAGGTCGTGACTCCTTCGGCGAGGCAACAGGCACCTTCGCAGCCGAAATTCGATTACACGGCGATCGCCGCGGATGCCGTCGAGCACAACAAGGTCTATTTGGACCTGGACTATTCTCCTGCCAGCGTCCTGGCCCTAGATGTTTTCTTCGACGAGATGTGGGGCACGGAAGGCTATTCTCCGAACAACGAAGACTGGACCGCGAACCAGGGTCAGGTGGCGGTGATCATGAATTTCGGCTCCTACTTCGGAGAGGTGATCAGGCGCCGCTACAACGGAAGGTGGCAGGAGGACCAGGCCCAGGACGGCAATCCCCTCTGGACGACCGTCGCGCTTCCGTCCGGAGACCATCTGTATGTAATCTCCAAGGTTTTCAAGCGCCTGAAGAACGGGTCAACGGACGCTCTTTACCCGATGCTTCTCTCCTTGAGGCAGTCTCTCGGCGATCAGCCGAAGGCCGATGAGTTGGAGTGCTGGCTCATACAGGCGGGCCACTTCGAGAAAGTAAAGCGCCCCGACCACGCCCTCAAGTTCTACGATTGCGCGCTAGCTCTGCCGCTTTCGGATGCGGACCGCTTGAGAGTAAGCGGGTCGAGAAGATTGGCGGAGGCCGAAGCAAGCAGGTTGGCCCGGGTTGACAGCGGACAGGTAGCACAGGCTCCTGAAACCGTCGCTGATGAAATTCCACCTGATTTTTCCGCGGGAAGCGACCTCATCAGGAAAGAAGTCGAACGGTTCGGAGGCATACCCAACGACACACCTGCCAGCCTCGCCGTCATCGACGGGTGGCTGGAGCTCATAGAGACGAACGGCCAGCCGCTCAAGAGCGAAAGCGAACTCAGGTTCTCCCAGAGGGAATGGAGCGTCGGATGCTATCTCGGCGAACTTCTTTGTAAAAAGTTCGGCGGTTCCTGGAAAGCGGACAACAATGAGCAGAAAAAATGCTCGGTCGTCTGGCCTGACGGTCTGGAATTCTTGCCGTTCGCCTGCTACTCGAAAAGGGCCGAGCAGGGAAAGGCGCAGGCCATCTTCAAGCAGTTCCAGGAGATCGTGGCGGTGCTTCGCCAGCGGGGGAAGGCGCCCGCTCCGCGTGATGAATCGGCCGAGTGGATGGAGCAGGCGGAACTGCTGGCATCGAAGCCCGACAGGCTTGAAGCGGCAGCCGGTTTCGCGCGGAAAGCCCTCCAGTTCAAGCCCGATTCCGCAGCGATACTGGTCCGCCTCGGAGACCTGACGGCGGGCATGAAGGGCCAGCAGGAGAACGCGATACTCTGGTACGACAAGGCGCTGATGGCAAACCTGTCGCTCGCAGCGGCGTGGCTGGGAAAGGGCCGCGTCCTCCAGTCTCTCGGCAGGAGCGCCGAAGCAATGAATTGTCTCGAAAGGATCTATGAGCGATCTTCGGGTGACAAGCAGCTTCATCTCCTGATGGCTGACGCACTGAGGGGCGCAGGCAGATTGGACGAAGCCCTCGAAACTTACCGGCTGGCCCTATCTCTCGATGAAAAACTCGTTCCGGCGTGGCTCGGCGTCGCGGCGTGCCAGGAGGCTTCAGGTTCTCTTGAAAAGGCTGTCGAAACTCTCGCCAAAGTTTCAACTATGCCGGGTTCGACGGCGGAAGCCTCCTTCCACAAGGGGGAACTCGAAGAAAAGCTCGGGCGGATCAATGACGCCGTCGCCAGCTACAATACGGCGAATTACAGGGCGGGCAGTGATGAAGACCTCAAGAGCAGTATCCGCGCCCGGCTCGAAGCACTTGAGAACACTCCCGAGCGCTTAAAGCTGAAAGCCGAAGACTTGGCCGGCGCGGGCAACATGCAGGGAGNNATCGAGGTTTACAAGCGCATCCTGCAGATGACTCCGGACAACGCCGAGGCGTGGGGCGAGGCGGGCACAGGCTTCAGCCTCATGGGAGACATCGACTCGGCGATTGTCCATTTCGACAAGGCGATATCTCTCGACCCTTCCATGGTTAAGAACTGGGACCACAAGGCCGTGTCGCTGGCGAGAGTAAAACGCCTGTCCGAAGCAATCCTGGTGCTGGAAAAAGGCCTCTCGGCCAACCCGGAAAACCCTCAGCTTTTAAAACGCAGGGGGATCTTCCTAAGCATGAGCGGAGACCAGGAGGGCGCGATAAGGAGCTTCGACGAAGGCTTGGCGGCCGACCCCGGCAACTACGACATCAGGCTTTTCAGGGCGGATGTCCTCAGAAGAGCGGGGAGAGGGGGCGAATCTATCGCTGAATTGAAAGATCTTTGTTCTCTCGCTCCGGGATGGTCGGGAAAGAGCGCGATGGAGGCGCGGCGCCTTCTCTGGATCGTCGAGAATCCGGACGCGTCGTTGAACCCCGATCTGGGAAGGCAATACGGCGACAGAGCCTGGAACAGGATGATGCAGGGCGACCTCGCGGGGGCCCTTGCCGACTACGAGGAAGGGCTCAAGGCCGATCCGTTCAACGGCGAGAACTGGCTCAACAGGGGAACGACCCTGAGCCACATGGGAAGGAACGAGGAATCGCTTCCATGTTTCGACAAGGCTTACGATCTTCTGGGCAATGTCCATCCGATCCTCCAGAACAAGGGGAACATTCTCCGGTCTCTCTGCCGTTTCGAGGAAGCGCTTTCATGCTACGAAACCGTCCTCGGATCCAACCCGAAAGAGGAGAAATGTCTCCGTGGGAAGGCTTACGCCCTTGGCGCTCTGGGAAGACACGAGGAAGCCCTCTCAATGTGGGAGTCCTGCCTCGCGCTTCAGCCCGGCGACAGGGAGGCTGTCGAAAGAAGGGCCAACTGCCTCAGGGAACTCAAGCGGTTCGAAGAAGCGATCGTAGTGTATGACGGGCTCATAACTTCCGATCCCGGAAACATGAGACACCTCATGGCGAAATCGCTCGTCCTTTTCGACATGGGCCGCGACGACGAGGCGCTGGAGTTGCAAAGCAAGGCTTTTTCCGACGAAAAGTTCGCGAAAGAATGGGACGCCCAGGGCAAGAAACTTCTCGACCTGTTCGGCGGCGGCGATCAAGGGCTCGTCCAGTAGAAAGGTGTCCGCGCCTCTCTTTTTGCGTTTTTGATTCGAATCAATATAATGTGCTTTGGAGCGGAGAATGGATAAGAAGATCGCGGTGGTCGAGGACGAAAAGGACATCCGGGACAGCCTGAAGGTCGTCCTGACGCGGGAAGACTACGCCGTTTCGGCCTACGAGGACGGCACGGAGGCGCTTCTCGGGTTCAAGAAGGATGTGCCCGACCTTGTGATACTCGATTGGATGATGCCCGGGATCTCCGGGATAGACCTACTCAAGATCATAAGGAACGACTCCAGGTTCGCCAAGTGCGGCGTCGTTATGCTGACCGCGAAATCCTCAGAGCTGAACATCGTGGACGCCCTCAACGTCGGCGCGGACGACTACATGGTGAAACCCTACAGGAAGGAAGAGCTTCTCGCCAGGATCAAGGCCGTTCTCAGGAGATACGGGCCTGTAAAAGAGGAAAAGAACGATCTTTCAAGACTGGGAACGGTATGGATCAACAAGGCGACCTTCCAGTCTGGTGACGGAGACGGGAAGTTCGAACTTTCGCCGATGGAATTCAGGATGCTTTCCCTATTCGTTTCGAACCCGGGCAGGCTTTTCACCCGGGGGCAGATCCTTCAGCAGTTCTGGCAGGACTCCGATTCCGTGGAAGAGAGGGCAGTGGACATCCACATAGCAAGGCTCCGGGAGAAGATGGGCAAGGCTGGAAAACTTATCGAGACCATACGCGGACTCGGCTACAGGGTCAGGGAGTCTTCTTGAACTACCACAGGACCTTTTTCGTTTTCCTTGTCCTTTTCGCCGCCGCCGTAGTCTTAGCGGGCGGGCTTCCCTTTTACGGAAAATGGCTTTTCATCGTCTGCGCGGCTTTCGCGGGAGCGGCGCTGCTGAAAAGGTTCTCGCTTTCGCCGTGGAAGGAGCTCGAAGCTTCCCTGCATCGGATAAAAAGCGGAGACCTTCAGGCGCGGCTCGACGACGTGAAAGGGGGAGACGTCAGGGCGAGCGCCGTCGTCTTCAACGAGCTGGCGGAGGACCTCGCGAAGTACAAGAAGCTTTACGAGAACAGGGAAAAGAGGCTTACCGCCCTGATAAACTCGGTCAACAGCGGTCTGATGCTCTTCAACCCCGATGGCGAGATGCTTCTCGCCAACGCCAACATGAGCGGCAATTTCGCACATTTCAGGAAGGACGCCCCGATAGCGTCGCTGGACATCCCGTTCCTTCCTCAGTTCCTCGAAGAAGCGAAAAAGAGCGGCAAGAGGCAGACGCGGGAACTCAAGGAGGGCGAAAAGGGTAGGGGCCGCATTTTCGAGATAACCTATGTCCCTCTCGAAGAGGGCAACTGGGCGCTGATCATCCACGACATAACCTCGGAAGCCAGGATGGCGCAGGTCAAATCCGACCTCGTCGCGAACGTCTCCCACGAGCTGAGGACGCCGATATCTGCGGTCTCATCCATATGCGACGTGCTTGACGATCCTGCTGTAGAACCGGGCAGGAGGGCCGATTTCCTCNNTAAGAAACAGGCGAGGCGCATGTCCAGCCTTGTCGAGGACCTGCTTTCCCTCTCGAGGCTTGAAAGCGGCGAGATAACGGTGAAAAACGAACGGGTGAACCTTAGCTCGCTGATCGAAGATATCCTCAATTCCCTCGAACCTCTTCGGAAGACTTTCGGCGTAGAATTCGAATGTCACATCGAGAATGAGCTTTCTGTCACTGGCGATTCCGCCCTGATCGAGCACGCCGCGAAGAACATCCTCGACAACGCCATCCGCTACAACAAGCAGAACGGGAAGGTCTTCATAAGGGCGGAAAGAGAGAACGGCGCCGTGAGGCTTGAGATAGAGGACACGGGCGACGGCATTCCGGCCGAGTACTCCGAAAGGGTTTTCGAGAGGTTCTTCCGCGTCGACCCCCACCGGTCGAGGGAAAGGGGCGGGACGGGGCTGGGGCTTTCGATCGCGAAGCACTCGCTGAAGCTCCTGGGCGGCGATGTCAGGCTCGAAAGCGAGATAGGCAAAGGCTCGAAGTTCATTCTGACCCTGCCCGAATAGAATTATTTCAGAATTGAAATATTCCTGAAACATTCCTGAAATAGGGGTCTTCTACCATGATACCTGATGAAAAAGGAAAGGAGACCGAAAATGAAGAAACTAACGCTGACAATCCTGGCCCTCACCGTCGCGGTCGCGATGTTCGCCCAGTCCAAGAGTATAACAGGCGCGGGTGCGACCTTCCCATATCCGATCTACGGGAAATGGGCTTATGAATATGAGAAGATCTCCGGCGTCAAGATGAACTACCAATCGATCGGTTCAGGCGGAGGTATCCAGCAGATCTCGAACAAGACAGTCGATTTCGGCGCTTCCGACGCTCCCCTTAAAGCGGAGGAACTCGATTCGAAGGGGCTGATCCAGTTCCCAATGGTAATCGGCGGAGCTGTCCCCGTAGTGAATCTTTCGGGCGTTGGAGACCTACAGCTGAAACTTGACGGAGAAACTCTCGGTCTTATCTTCGCGGGGGATGTCAAGAAATGGGATGATCCCAGGCTCGTTAAACTCAACCCCGGCGTCAACCTTCCCGCGAAAGCCATAACGGTCGTCCACCGGGCGGACGGCTCGGGGACCACCTTCCTCTGGACTCACTACCTGTCGCAGGTTTGCCCAAAATGGAAGAACCTGGTAGGGTACGGAAGCGCTGTCGAATGGCCCGCGGGAGTGGGCGGCAAGGGCAACGAAGGGGTGGCTTCCTATGTGAAGCAGGTGGACGGCTCGATCGGCTACGTCGAATTCGCCTACGCCCTCCAGAACAAGCTCAAGGTCGCCCAGCTGAAGAACAGGGACGGGAACTTCGTTTCTCCGTCGAGCGGTTCATTCGGCGCGGCGGCGGCGAACGCTAACTGGGAAAAGGCCGACCATTTCTTCCTCGTTCTTACGAATCAGCCGGGGAAGGACAGCTGGCCGGTTACCGGAGCCAGCTTCATCCTGATTTACAAGAACCAGGAAAGCCCTGACAAAGCCGCGACGATGTTGAAGTTCTTCGACTGGTGCTTCAGGAGCGGCGCGCCCTACGCGGAAAAGCTCGACTACATCCCGATCCCTGAAAGCGTCTACACGCAGATCGAGAAAGTCTGGGCTGAGAAGATCGTTTCCGGCGGAAAGAAAGTTTGGGCGAAATAGGGCTTATTGAATGAGATTACCTTCGATCTTGGGAAAAAAGGAAAGGACCCTGTTCGAGGTCCTTTCCTTTCTTTCCGCTCTCGTCGTATGTTCGATAATATTCGTCATCTTCCTGTCCCTTTTAGTGGACAGCATTCCTGCTATAAGGGCATTCGGATTCAAGTTCCTCTCGACCGCGAAATGGGACCCGGTCAGGGACATTTACGGCGCATTGCCGCAGATCTACGGCACGCTTGCAACTTCGGTAATAGCCATAGCGATAGCCTTCCCTGTCGGGATAATGACGGCGTTCTTCCTGACCGAGATCGCCCCGCCTTTCCTGAGCAGGCCGATATCCGTGGCGGTTGAGCTCCTCGCAGCCGTCCCGAGCATAATCTACGGGATGTGGGGGCTTTTCGTCCTCGCGCCGATACTTTCAAAAAGAGTTTACGAACCGCTCCAGGAACGCTTTCCCGAGGCGAAGCTGCTTTCCGGGCCGCCCATGGGGATAGGCGTCCTTACGGCGGGCATAATCCTTTCGATAATGGTCCTTCCGCTGATAGTCTCCATCTGCAGGGAGCTTTTGCTGCTGGTACCGAACGTCGTGCGAGAATCCGCCTATGCCATAGGCTCGACGAGGGCCGAGGTTGCTTTCGGGATACTCCTTCCCTACGCCAAGAAGGGCATAGTGGGCGCGACTTTCCTGGCTCTGGGCAGGGCCCTGGGGGAAACCATGGCGGTGACTTTCGTCATCGGCAACCAGCACAAGATCTCGGCGTCCCTCCTGGCTCCGTCGAGCACCATCGCCTCGACACTCGCGAACGAGCTTTCCGAAGCCCTGACGAAGCTCCACGTGAGCAGCCTCGTGCTTCTGGGTCTGGTGCTCTTCTTCCTCAGCATCGCGGTCATATCGCTTTCGAAGTGGCTCATATACGCCTCCGAGAAAGCCGCGAAAGGCAGAAAATGAAGGCCGTCGTAACGTTCAAAAGGATAGCCATCGACCTAACCTTCAGGGTTTTCGCCTGGTCGGCGGCTGTCGTCGCGATACTTGTCCTCCTTGTGGTCCTTTTAGAGGTCCTGAAAAGAGGGTACTCGGCGATCAACTGGGATTTCTTCTTCCACCTTCCCAAACCTCCGGGCGAATCCGGCGGAGGGATAGCGAACGCTCTCTTAGGCTCAGCGGCAATAACGGTCCTCGCCTCCCTGATCGGCGTTCCGCTGGGAATCATGAGCGCCATTTACTCGGCGGAGTTCGGAAGAGGGACAAAGCTGGGAAGCCTCGTCCATTTCTCGACCGAGATACTTTCCAGCGTCCCGAGCATCGTCATCGGCCTCTTCGTCTACGCGGTGTTCGTCATCCCGATGAAAAGCTTTTCGACGATAGCCGGAGCCTTCGCCCTTGCGGTCATCACGATCCCCCTGATCCACAGGGTCACCGAAGAGATGCTGTTGATGGTGCCCGATTCTCTGAGGGAAGCAGGGCTTGCCCTCGGCGTCACCTACCCCGTCGTAGTGAAGAAGATCTGCCTTAAAAGCGCCAAGATGGGAGTGATAACCGGCATCCTGGGGGCGCTCGCGAGGATATCCGGGGAGACCGCCCCGCTTCTCTTCACCTCGCTCAACTCTTCTTTCTGGAACCTTTCGCTCTTCAAGCCGATGGCGACCGCCAACGTCATCGTGTTCGTCTACGCCATGTCTCCCTACGACGACTGGCGGAGCATCGCGTGGGGAGCCTCCTTCATAATAACGATGTCCATCCTGGCGCTCACCATACTGTCCAGGGTGCTTTTCAAGAGGGTTAAGAATGGATAAAGCCGCAGCGTTGACCAGCACAAGCGTTCAAAGCGAAGTCGTTCCCGCGTCGCTTCCCGGGGGCGTGGAGATAGAAGTGAGGGACCTCGATTTCTACTACGGGAGTTCCCACGCCCTGAAGAACATCTCCCTTCCCGTTTATGACAGGAAAGTGACCGCTATCATCGGCCCGTCGGGATGCGGCAAATCGACACTCCTCCGGTGCTTCAACAGGATCTTCGACATCTACCGCGAGCAGAGGGCTGAAGGAGAGATAATCTTCCAGGGTGAGAACATCCTCGGACCGGGGGTCAACCTTCCCGACCTCAGGGCGAAGATAGGGATGAAATTCCAGAAGCCGACCCCCTTTCCGCTTAGTATCTACGACAACATCGCCTTCGGGATGAAGCTCTACAAAAAGATGACCCGCTCGGAGATCCGGGAAAGAGTCGAAGTTTCCCTGAGAAGGTCCGCTCTCTGGGAAGAGGTCAAGGACAAGCTGCTCGAACCTGCCACTTCCCTGTCGGGAGGTCAGCAGCAGAGGCTCTGCATCGCTAGGGCAATCGCGATCGAGCCGGAAGTGCTCCTCATGGATGAGCCGGCTTCCGCTCTGGCGCCCATAGCTACGGCGAAGATCGAGGAGCTGATCGGAGAATTAAGCGAGAAATATACCATAGTGATAGTCACTCACAACATGCAGCAGGCGGCCAGGGTCTCCGATTACACGGCCTTCCTGTGGCTGGGACAGCTCGTAGAATTCTCCAGGACGGACGATTTTTTTACCAATCCTAAAGAGCAGAAAAGCAGGGATTATCTTACCGGAAGGTTCGGTTGAGGGCGGGCATGAGAGAACGGGAAGAGATCAGGAAGCTGATGGAATCGATAGTAACGATGGCGGACGAAGTGAACGCCGTCCTCGTCGAAGCCCTCGGTGCGATAAAAGGCGGCGCGGAGGACATACTGAAGAAGCTCGACGAGAAGGACCATCTCATCGACAGGATGGAGAACGAGAACGACTCCAAGTGCCTCCGCATCCTTGCGCTTTACCAGCCCGAGGCGGACGATCTGAGGACCGTCACCATGGCGATGAAGATGAACAACGACATAGAAAGGATAGGCGACCACGCCATCAACATCGCCGAAAGGGCGGTGACCATAAAGGCGAACCTGCCTGAAACGATATCCATGAAGATCGAACAGATGGGCGGGATCACGAAAACGATGTTCTCCGACGTCATCACGGCCTTCATAGCCAAGGACACGGCCCTCGCGAAAAGCGTCATCGCCAAGGACGACCAGATAGACGCCCTGCTGAAGGAGATAATCAACCTCGCGCTCTGGGGCGACGAGGCTAAGGCGATGGAAAGGGAGAAAGCCCTTGCGGTCACCTCGACGGTGAGGGAGCTTGAAAGGATAGCAGACCTCGCTACGAACATCTGCGAGGACATCGTGTTCATGGCGGAAGGCGTCACGCTGAGGCACGGCGGCGGGAAATAGGAGAGGGGCATTATGGATATCACTCTGATAGCGATAATATTTCTTGTCATACTGGCCCTTTTCTTCGATTTCCTCAACGGTTTTCACGACGCCGCCAATTCCATCGCGACTATAGTTGCAACCAGGGTCCTGTCGCCAAGGTTCGCGGTCCTATGGGCCGCGTTCTTCAACTTCATCGCCTTCGCCTTCTTCGGGCTCCATGTCGCCAACACCCTGGGAAAAGGGATCGTGGACATCACTCAGGTGGACAGCTTCGTGATCNNACAGCTTCGTGATCTTCGGCGCTCTCGTCGGCGCCTGCTCGTGGAACATCATCACCTGGTACGGCGGCATAGCGTCCAGCTCATCCCACGCTCTCGTGGGCGGTCTGGTAGGATCAGCCATCGTTAAGGCCGGGACAAGTGCGCTTGTATGGAAGGGAATTCTAAAGACCGTTGCGTTCATTTTTATTTCGCCCGTGGTCGGTATGATCCTGGGACTGGTCCTGGGCGTCATCGTCTATAACCTCTTCAGGCGGGCCACGCCCAGGAAGGTGGACCATATCTTCCGTAAGGGGCAGCTCATCTCGGCGGCGGCTTACAGCCTCGGCCACGGCGGCAACGACGCGCAGAAGACGATGGGCATAATAGCCGGCCTTCTTTTCAGCGCGGGGTACCTGGGCAAGGAATTCCATGTCCCGCTCTGGATAGTGCTTTCATGCCACGGCGCGATAGCTCTCGGTACTGTTTTCGGCGGCTGGCGCATAGTCAAGACCATGGGCAACAAGCTGGCGCACCTTCTTCCCGTCGACGGCTTCTGCGCCGAAACCGGGGCGGCGTGCGTGCTGTTCGGGTCGTCCGCCCTGGGCGTTCCCATCAGCACGACTCACACGATAACAGGCGCCATCATGGGCGTCGGTTCCCTCAAGGGGATGCGCGCGGTCAAGTGGGGAGTGGCGGGCAGGATCGTATGGGCCTGGATAATCACGATCCCGGCCTCGGCGATCATCTCGGCTGCTTCATACGGCCTCGCGGTCCTGTTGTTCAAATGATGAAGGTCATCTTTATCTGCACGGGCAATTCCTGCAGGTCGCAGATGGCGGAAGGTATCGCGCGGGAAAGGTTCGGCGATTCCGTGATCGCCCTGAGCGCAGGGTTACGGCCGGAAGAGAACGTCCATCCTCTGGCGGTCGAGGTCATGAAAGAGATCGGAATAGACATCAGCCGCCAGAAACCCAAGATCATCGATCCCGATATCCTGTTGCAGATGGACTGCGTCGTCACCCTCTGCGGCGATGGGGAAGAGAGCTGTCCCGCGACCCCTCCTTCGATAAAGAGGGTTCACATGCCCGTCAATGACCCCTCGAAATCGAGGGGCTCCGAGGAAGAGGTGGCAGCGGCGTTCAGGAACGCGAGAAGGGAAGTAGAAGAAAAGGTATCGGCGGTCATTTCCGATCTTCTTGAGAAAAATAACCAGGAATAAAAA
>MTKZ01003065.1_pt1 | contig 19067 bp, 18 predicted proteins | sample 1042781 | NCBI WGS metagenome assembly MTKZ01 (sample SAMN06212207, study PRJNA360539) | anaerobic digester metagenome | biome: Wastewater treatment plant; material: sludge; isolation source: anaerobic digester fed with sludge from wastewater treatment plant | place: Denmark: WWTP Viborg ... | reverse complement strand
CACTGCATCAGTGTCATCGGCAACGGCAGGAACAAGCGGGTCCTGGCCACACTTCCTGAAGATAGCGGTGCCCTCTTCGCTAAGCATGAATCCGAAAAACCTCATTGCCAGCTCCTTCTGCGGTGCCCGGTCAAGAACCGTCCCGGAATAACTTATGTAGTCACCCCGCACCTCCGTGCGTATGCCGGGTGCCTCTCCGGGAATCATGTATGAAACACTTTCGTACTGCTCCGTCAGCAGCGGTGATGAGAGGTTGATCTCATCAGGTAATTCCAGGTACTTTAATCCATGCTGGATGGCAACTGATTTATACTGGAACATATAATCAATCACACCGGAAGAGACAAGAGCCACCAGGTCAACCTCCTTAGGTCTTATGTATTCAGTGTTCTTTCCGAGCACCGAATCAGCAAGACCGGGCCTGGCATAATACTCTTCCGCCAGCTTCGCGGCGAAGACCGTACGGTACCCGCACGGATCGGCATCAGGATCAGCCCTGCCCATTATGACATCGTCCTTCAGGAGAATGTCAGCCTAGTTGTCTTCGCGAAAGATCGATGAGTATTTTGACTCCGCCCTGTAGGCAATGACGATCTCGTTTGTTGCAAAACGGATATTCCATGATGCATAATCCGGGACAAGCAGAATGCTTACGACGAAATGGTCAGCTGAAAGCATGATGTCACATGGCTTGTGAAGCTCGGTTATCTTACGTGCAGTATGAAGGCTTCCGGCTGCCTCGGTGAGAATGGTAACGCCGGGATTGTCTTTCATGAACGCTTCGGCGAGTTCCCTGACAGGTACCGAGAGGCTGCCGGCATGGAGGATGATGAGCTCTTTATCGCCCCGACCGCCGCCGCTGCCACCGGTACATCCGGAAAAAAGGACAGTTAATACCGCCATGGCCGACAGGATCTTTCTCATTTTAACCCGTTTATTTCATTGATCCGGTTAAAGAAGACCTTTGCGATGCTCTTCATGGCAATGTCAGTCTCATGGCGGAGACTGTTGTAGGCTCTCACCAGCTGTCGCCCCTGTTCTGACAGTATAGTCCGGCCGCCGGATGCTCCGCCGCGTCTCTTCTCCGTCAGGTTGAAGCCCAGGTGCCGTTCCACGTCGTGGAGCATGCCCCAGGCCTTGCGGTAACTCATTCCCAGGTTACGGGCGGTTGCAGTGAGTGATCCTGTACGGTCAAGATCAACCAGCAGCCCGAATCCCTCTCCGTCGAGGATGCGGTCCTTTGAAATTGTCTCAAGCCACATCTCGTACCTGAGGAAAATGTCATAGTAGGGTTGCCCCTTATGTCCTGCCATCGGTAAGACGGTTTACTTGTAGAGACACCTGTATGCGGCGGGTTGTGCAAGCTTCAGTTTGAATTTCTGGTTTGCGGGCACCACGAAAGTCTGAAAGGGGGCGTATGTCTTCCACTCTGTCTCACCTGGAAGGAGGACGGTCATCGTACCTGATACCACTGTCATATACTCGACGGTGGAGGTGCCGAACTCGAAATCGCCGGCTGCCATAACACCTACTGTTGCACGGCCATCTTCATTCTCCAGTCCCATCGATTTTACGTTTCCCTCGAAATACTCATTTACCTTTATCATGTCCGATTTTTTTAGTGTCCGGCAAATTTACATTTTTTGCATAACGCTTCCAAACCCGGGGAATTGACGGCTTCCGCAACAACTATTTCTTGAACCGTTCGGTAATGAGGGCCGGCCATTCCAGATCGAGCTCCTTCAGCGTCTTCAGCACCACCTCTGCAACCGCATAGAGCTTCTGCCAGTTCTTGTCGGCGGGGGCCACATGCCAAGGCACATCATTGCAGCGGGTCAGTATCTTCTGATACACCTTCATATACTGGTCGAACTTCTCGCGTGTGTCCCAGTCGCCGTCCTTGTGTTTCCAGTGCTTCTCCTCCATCTCTATACGCTCCATCAGCCTCTCCTTCTGCGCCTCCTTCGAGACATTAAGGAAGAATTTAAGCACCTTCGTACCGTGATCCTCCAGCATCTTCTCAAAGGTATTTATCGTTTCATACCTCTTCTCAATTATCTCTGCGGGGATGAATTTCTCCACCGAGGGCACAAGGATATCCTCATAATGTGATCTGATGAAGACCTGCATAACACCCTTCGCCGGACAGACATTATGGATCCTCCAGAGGAAGTCATGCGCATACTCCAGGTCAGTCGGCTTCTTGAAACTGTATACCTCTGTTCCCACAGGGTTGCAGTATTTCAGGAGTCCCTTCGTCACCCCGTCCTTGCCCGAGGCATCGGTTCCCTGCAGAACTACAATGATGCTGTATTTGCCCTGGGCATACATCTTGTGCTGAAGCTCGCCTATCTCCTCCAGCATCTTTTCAGTCTTCTTTTTAATCTCCTTCTTGTCCCATTCCTTGTTAAATGTGGGGTGCTCTGATATTTTCATGATTTTACGCTTTTGATTCATCATCTGCTAAATTAGGAATTAAAGCTGAGGAATTCAGATTTCGAACAAAAATGCACAGTTTTTTAAAATTCAGCATTGCTGATATATTAAACCTGTGATTATCTGCGTTGTAAAAAAGCACTAACCCCTAAACATCATGAAAAATTGTCTTTTACACGTTGTTGCTGTCCTTTTTCTGTTGCCTGTCTTTGCTTCAGCACAGCAGCCTGAGATGAAAAACGGTGTCAGGCCTGACGGTGTGGTTACCGTTCAGGACCTGCATCCATCGGAGCAGGCTGTACATCCTGCTGCAGCGCGTGCCATGGCGCGCGGTGAGAAACCCGGTACCTTCAGGAACGTCAGCTATGAACTGGCTCCAAATGTCAGGATGCTTACTCCTGCCCAGAAGAGCCGTATCAGGCTGCAGCAGGACGGCATACTCGATCTCTCCGGCGGAGCTTTCAGACCAAGTCCGGATTCTGTTTATCTTGATCCTGAGAGTGACCTTGTAATGCAGGCGGAGCCAGTGGATGACATACGCATGCTGGCACTCCGGCCATCAATGTCAGCCGTTTTTCAGGACATTGACGTACCTGAACAGGAGGTTCCGCTGACACTTGCAAACACCGTGTCAATGGCTGAGGGTGTCATTGAAAGTTCCTTGCAGCTGAACAACAAGTATGCGGTCAATCTCCGGTTTGACAGTGTTACTTTCGTCCTGGACAAGACTGACAAGGACTCACTACTGGCGACACTCGTCGGACAGATACTGATCACAAATCCCCGTGTTGAGGGGAAGTATACAAAGAACAACGGTTACCGGCTCGTCTTCCTGGCTTCGGAGCAGGTTGACATGAAGATCTATACCAGCATGAAGCTGAAGGAAGAGGCCAAAACCCCGATATGGGGAACAGTGATAGAGATGTCAGATCTTGGTAAGTGCGAGATAGGTTTGTTTATACTTGCCACCCTGGAAGGTCATGTGACCCTGGCGGTGGAGATCCACCAGGGGATTGAGATGGCTATGGGAGCCAAGGGTAATACTTTCTGGTACCTGCCCACGAGCATCAAAAATGTTTCAACTATTGATTCATGGTGTGACATTGGTTATGATATTACCTCGCAGATGAAGGCCTTTATAGGCTTCCAGTGCACTGCTAACCTGAAGGTTAAGGGTTACAATGCCCTTGATGTCTATGTCAACGGAGGGATGGAGGGGACTGTTGCCACTGACGGGATGACCCTTGATGCCGATGTGGGGCTCAGGCTCAAGGCTGGCGGGAAGATAGTATCAAAGAAATTTACGCTGCTCGACAGCTACTATTCTCTCTGGAAATACAAGAAACCAGATTTTCACGGTTACAGCATGGTTATTCATGAAGCTTGTGCCTGGGGAGACTATGTTGCCGGGGAGGTTCATACTCTTGTGCCCGGAGATGTACCCGGTGTGACGGAAAAAGTACCGTACAAGGGCAGCCTCACTTTGCTGGTCAGCCGGCCGGATGGTTCGGTGGATCAGATCCCATCCGTCACGGGTGATGACGGAGTCTTTATTGCACGTAATGTGCCTCTGAAGAATGGTGACAAGGTGAGGATCAGGCTGCCTGACGTGCCAAATCCCGGTCCTGAGCTCAGTGTCACGATACCCTTCAGGGAGGTAAAACTCTATGCAGCGGATTACTTCACAGGTGTGGCTGAGGGGAACGTTGCCGGTTCAGGCAGCAAATGGGCGAAACTTGCCGGAGCACAGCAGGGATCGTCGCCTGCCGCAGCATCCGCTTTTGCAGGCGGATCTCCTGCTGACCGCTTCAAAGGGGCTGTTCCGCAGCAGGAAGCCGTCAGGCGTCTGAATGAGTTCAGAAACAATCTTACCATTTACCACGGTCCGATAGAGTTCATAACCAGTTCCGGACCTGAGGTGAGGCTGGCCGGCGGACCCCTGGATGTCAGTGGCAATAAAGATGCGTCAGGTCAGAAGACCGGTTCAGGTACCGCCGGGGCACGCGCAGCTACAGGGCAGGGCACCGGGGCACGCGCAGCTACAGGGCAGGGCACCGGGGCACGCGCAGCTACTGTTCAGAACCCGGGAGCAAGAAGCACTGTCAGTGCGGGTAACAGGACTCCGGCGAACGTTTCTTCCTCTGCCGGCAAGGCTCTCAGCAACCGTGGCACGGTTGACAATCCTCTTGGTATGTTCTCGGTGGGTGGCCTTACACTTGAACCGGGACAGAAGGTGAAAGCCCGGATAGAGGTGGAAGGGTTCACGGTGGAGTCGGAGTGGATTGAGACCGACGGACTGATGGTTTCAGCTGTTGAGCATGAAAATTTCAGGGCATCAGCCAGGCCCGGAAGCGAGACCTTCTCGGCAGACAGCAGCTTCGTGGTGGTGAGTGCCATCCGCGGTGAGACTGCTCCGGAAGGAACCGTTACGCTGGTGCGCGGAGCCGATGCACCACATGCGTCACTGACAGCACCCCAGTCCGTACCCGAGTTCCCCGAGGCAAAAAAGGCAAAGGTATGGTTCAGAAAAGAGGTCAGGCTGGTTCCTCTTGCGGAACACCCGGGTGCTGCCATAGCATCAACCGGACCTTGGAACGTGGCATACGGATTCTCATCACCGGGAGATGCCCTGGACCCCCTCAAAAACAGGATGCACCCGTTTGAGATGGTGACTTATGTCTTCAAGGGAAAGAACCTCGGGTACTCAGTCGTCACGGATGAATGTATATCATGCACCGCTCCGGCTAATGTCATTGACAGGATTGGCAGGGAGAGTATTCCCGGAAGGCCGTCAGACACAACGGGTCGTCCTGCGACGGTTCACAATGAACCCGGTGGCACGCCGGCGGTCAAGCCCGGCCAGCAGGTAAGAAAGCCGGTGGTTATAAGACAGAGCAGTCCTACTTATTGAACAGGACCTTCACGTTACCGGATTTTAGCCTGGTTGAGAGCCATTTCTCAACCTGCTCTTTTTCCTTGACGGTGAGGTCTTTACCCTTGGTCGTCACTATGACCAGCGCCAGTGTGTCAGGAGTTTCCCTCTCCTTCACATAGTTGAGCGTCCGCGCATAGGAGACCTCTGATACCTGGGGATAAATTACCGCCATCTCGGCAAGGAGGTCACTTCCCTTTTCCCTTATGGCTGAGATTCCGGTCAGCTCGGCATTCCTCTCCCGGAGAAGCAGGTTCAGACGGTTGATCTCTGCCTTCAGCGTCTCCACTTCACTGTTTCGTAATGCGAGATCGGCATAGGAGAATCCCTGTTCCACCTGGACATTCACATCCCCGAGAGAGAAGTCGTTGGCCCGTTCGAGGATATCCTCCTTCTGCACCTCGGTGAGGGATGTGCCTCCGTAGATAAGCTGAATTGTGCGGGTTTTGGGGTTGATCTCATGCTTGAGCAGATAGTTGCCTTCAACAACACTGATGTTTTCAACATACATTCCGGCCCGTTCAGTGAATTTCTCCTTCTGAACCATCAGGTATCCAAAATAAATACTGGGAATCAGCACCAGTGTCAGGACAACCGAGATCATCTGGTTAATCCTCTTTTTCTGCGCATCCGCGATGGTGCCCCTGATAGGAAGCTTGAGTATCTGTGAGATAAGAAAGGCCGACAGGGCGATGAATACCGTGTTGATGGTGAAGAGGTAAAGGGCCCCGAAGAAAAAGGTGAAATGNNGCCACCCCCGGGATGACGTTGCCCTTCTTCCTGCTGGTGATGGCCACAATGCCGGCCATTCCTCCGAAAAAGGCGATCAGCACATCATATATGGTAGGGCTGGTGCGGGCAAGCAACTCGGAGTGGGCGGTAGAGATCGGGCTGATGGCAAAATAGGCGGTGGAGGCCAGGAGACCGGCTATCACGGCAAAGGTGAAGTTCTTCAGTGCCTGCCTGAAGAGGGAGAGGTCATAGGTGGCAATGCTGTATCCGATGCCGTTGATCGGACCCATCAGCGGAGAGATGAGCATCGCACCAATGATCACTGCGGTGGAATTCATGTTCAGCCCAACCGATGCAACCAGGATGGCAAAGACCAGGATCCAGAGGTTGGTGCCCTTGAAAACGAGCTCCTTCTCTATGGTGTCATGGATATTTTCATATTCATCGAGGTCACTCTCAAGGTTAATCAGCTCGAGCATTCTCCTGAGCGGTCTGTTGTATTTCATAATCTCTGTTTGCTGATACAAATATAGTTATTTGGGGTATTCTGGTCAGGCAACAGTCCAGTCAGCAGTCTGAGACTGCAGCGGCAGCGCAGGATCAGTCCCGTATCCGCCACCGGCGGATCGGGAAGGCAGTATTAGTAAGCAGCCGGCAGTCTGAGACTGCACCGCCGGGCGGAATCACTTCAGTTCCGCCGTCTTGCTGATGGTGCCCGCCTTGCGCGACTCGTACTTAATCTCAATATCACCCCTGCCGCTGACCAGGAACTGGTACTCCACCTTTCCGAGACCCGGCACCTGGCACATTTGTACCTCGGGACGGTACTCCTTGTAAGTGACAAGATTCATCCATGCGTTGGTCAGCACCCCACCGCCGGCCACTTTGGCACTCCGACCCGTAACAGTCAACTTATCAATTGGATACAACTTATTCTGCATCGTCTCGTATGTTACTGACGGCAGGGCGCCGCTGTTCACCAGCCTAACCCTTACACTCCACAGGTCACCGCCAACCTTTTTCACCTCAAACACATCCATCGTAATTTTCGGTGTCTGCCTGGCAGCGAAGATGACTGAAGAGGCGTTCCTGTGCACCAGGTCCTGCAGCATGAACGGATGCGGCAGACGCGAACTCATTTTCGTCCACCCTCCAATCTCTATGTCACCGTAAAGCGGATGCTTATAAGCCTTCCACTCCTTAAAGAGCTCACCCTGGTTAACGTTGTCATCGAACAACAGTCTCTGCCGCTCACCTGCTGAGGGATCTTCACTTCTTGAACGCTCTTCCTCACCCCTCTTCATCGTGCCGTCATAGGTCTCAGTCTCAGGTTGGTACAGCTCTCCCACCAGTGAGTATGACCCTACAAGCTTGTCTGTAAAATCAGTAAAGTCGCCGTAGGTAGAATAGAGGTCCTTCCAGCTGATCAGGTACTGGTATCCGGGCACGATCTTCTCCATGTGCCCTCCGAGGTAGTCATATACTGCCACGTCTCCCTGAGGAAGCTCGCCGGCAGCCTTTGAGGTGGGGCCCCTGAGATACATGCCTCCGTTATTGTGGAAGGCAAACACCAGGATGATATTGGGCCTTGCCAGCATCCATTCGGCGATGGCCCTGATGCCCTTCCCCTCGAAGGGGTAGTTTCCCGCTCCGCTCTGCACGTAAGGAGGATTCCAGTTCATTCCCCAGTTGCGGTTTCCGTCGACATACCCTTCGCCATCCTCATTGACCTGTCCGTCGCCGTCATTGTCTATCCCTTCCTGCCCGAGCCGTGTCCATTCACCCTTCTCACCGGGCTTGACGGTGATCATCAGCCGTTTGTCGGAAGGGTCGCTCCTCAGCCTGCCGAGGGTGTCCCTTATTCTCATGTTGGTGATATTTCCGTCGCCGTCGAGGTCATCCGGACCGTCCTCATCATACAATCCGTCGCGATCATCATCCATCCGTATCCGCAGTCCCCTGTTAGAGCTGGGAGTATTTGCATCCGAGAAGAAATGCGCCCTGCCGTCGACATTCACCACCGGTATTATATAGAACACGTTACGGTCTACAACATCAGTTATCTCAGTAATTTTCCCGTAGTTTGTCAGCAGCCTGTTGGCCAGGTAAAGACAAACCTCCCCTGCCTGGATCTCGTTGCCGTGGATGTTGCCGTCGACATACACTCCCGGCTTGGAAAATGGCTCTCCGGTCTTCGGGTTATTGATTGTCAGCGCCCAGATTATCCTTCCTTCCTCGCTTCGTCCCACCTCATCAAGCTTTGTGAATTCCGGATATGCTGTGTTGAGCGCCTTCATTGCCTCAACCATCTTTTCATAACTGTAATAGAAATCAAAGCGGAGGGGCACCTTCACCTCCTGCGCCCGGGCTAGCATGACGGCAAGCGCCATCAATGCCAATGTCATAAATACTCTTTTTCTTTCCATGGCTCTACCCTCCGATGTTTGTCGTTTCACTGTCATTACCTGCCTGTTTCGACTCCAGCCTGAGTGTCAATGTCCCTTTCTTCGGGCTCCTGACGAGCCAGACATATTTGACTGATTTCATGCCTCCCACCTCGCCGACGGGAGTCCTTTTCTTGCCGGAAAGGATTTCAATCCCATCTCCTTCGAGGGTCAGTATGGCGGGTGCCGGCACCTTGTTCCGCTTGCCCATAGCTATAGGGAAGGAGAGGTAACCCTCATTGGTCACCCATGCCTCAAGCTGGTAAACTCCGCCTCCCTTTTCCGTTGTCTTAACCTCAGCGATAGCAAGCCGTGGCAGTCTTTTCACCAGTTCCGGGATGTAAGGAAGCTGCAGGTCCAACAGTGAGTCAATCATGCTTTCCGGGGGTGTGTTGTCAATGAACGGAGTAAACCCGCCTATCTCCACCTCGCCAAGGGTCGGATGCCTGTAGCTCTTCCAGGGAATGAATCCATGGCCATCGAGCCATTTGTCGGAGAAAGCCAGCTGTGCCAACTCCTTCGGATCGCCCTTCTTCTGGTTTACCTTCACTGTGTCGTTCTTCTTTTCATCGCCCTGGCTTTCCTTCTTTTCCTCCTTCGGTTTCGGAAGGCCCCAGAAATCCATGGTGAACACCGGCAGACCGAGCTGGTAGTATGCCCACTGCTCGAATGATCCGTCTTCCGGCTGGGCCGGATCGAACCTTTCGGCGGTGACGCCCTTCTTCTTCAGGTACTCCTTGTAGTCTGACGAGATCTCATTATAGAATGTCATGTCATCAGGCATCGGGTTAACCACGGCCCCAAGGCCAAGAAAGCTGGCTATCATGCTCTCGTCAGCCGTCATGCCTGGGGGCAGCATCGGCTGCACCAGTTCAATGACCTCGGCCATGGTATAGGTTCGTGAGACGTCAATACCGAGTGAGGCGCCTATCTCCCGTGGTATGCGGATGTTTTCGGTATCAACCGGGCCCTTTTTGCCACCCTTCGGGGGCGAAACGAGGTAGTTGGTCTGACCGAAGGCAAGAACCATGGCAATTTCGGGATGCGAGAACGCGAACTTAAGCATCGCCTCCGACTCAGGCTCCGAACCGGGATAAAGGCCGCTGCGCCTGCCGAATTTTTTAAACAGGTGCGGGAAGTTGATGTTGACGTTCGTGCCGCCAGGCACATCCTCGTTATACTGACCGTCACCGTCGTCATCGATGCCTTCAGTGTAGAGCTTATAGATTCCCCTCTCGCCCTTTGCGGCATCAGCCTTTCGCATCAGGCGCGGTTCGCCCTCAACGGGTACCCATGTGCCGTCAGGCACCTTCACCCTCATCTGCGTTATGATGCCGTTGCCGTCGAGGTCATTGTAGCCGTCCTCATCAGTCTGGTCATCAGTATCATCGTTGAACGGCCTGCCGTTGCCGGGATCGGCCCAGAGCGGTTTGGTGAAGTAACGGGCATAGGCATCAGGATTGCCCACTGGCAATATGTACCATGTCAGCTTCCCGTTCAGCGACGCGTCGGAGACAACCCGCGAGGCTAGTGACATTGCAGCCTCCGTAGCAAGCGGAGTAAGGCCTGAAAAATTGGCACCGACGAGCACCGCCGGAACGGAAGTGCCTGACTTTCCAATCTCAATCATCAGCATCTCCCTGCCGCCGGGGGTGACTGCGAGCTTATGCACCTTCACCAGCGAAGGATTCGCCAGTCGGAGCTGCTCTACCATGCGGTTCACTGCTGCCGGATCACTGTACTTTTCAGTTGCTCTGACCGGTGCCGGCGCCATCAGCAGCAAAGCGACAAGAAGCATCATGCCTCCCATCACGTGTAATCTGGTATAATTCATCCTGGAAATGGTTTTGCGTGGTATCTGCTACTTCACTTCGATTCCAAATAACTCTTTGTATGACTGTATTATATAGCCGTCGAGCCATTTATAGTGTTCGAGGATAGCCTCTTTCTGTTGCTTTCCCTTTGCAGGTAATGCCTCAACCAGGCCGGCAGTTTTCATGAAGATCTCTGTTTCCACCGGTCCGAGCTTCTGCAGAATACCGGTTTTTTCCTGATTGAGGAGTATGGCTACATTTATGTACTTCGGACCGGAGCCCCTTTTAATGGGGAAGAGCTGGTTCTTGAGGGTCATGGCCGCATCACAGAGGGGAGCATGCATATTTTCCTTCATGCTCACCACAGCCGGCAGGTTCTTTCCTGCGCTGACCCACACCGGTACTGCCACCGTCGTCAGCGGGAAGCCTGCAAGTGTCCACATCATGGCACCGGCCGGGTCTTCACCCGGGGCTGCGCCGACAACCATCATCACGGATGCTGTTGAAGGCCTTGGAATGAAGTCCTCAAAATACCTGAACCTGGCATCTGCAGGGCTTGCAGGAAGATTGTCGCGAAGGTTTTCCTTCGTCAGGGCGTGTGACAGGTTGCGCGATATGCTGTTGAGCAGGTTCTGCGGATCGAGCTTTTTCTGTGCGAGCGCCATGTTCAGGGCGAGGCTTGCAGCCTCATACCTGATATAGCCGAAACCTATGTCCGGAGTGCCGGTGAATGAGTGGTTGGTGCGTATTATAAGACCGTAAGGTGCGATTGCCGGGTCATTGGCATCAATCTTTTTCCAGCTGAAGTTGCCGGTTTCATAATAGGCTGCACCTCCCTGTGCGTCAATTACTCCGAAGTTGGCATCAACTCCGATTGGTTTTGGCATTTCGCTGAGCATCTTCTCGAAATCGGCCAGGGTGGCGCAGGAGGCAAGAGCCATCTTCATCACTTCGCCCTCGCGGTCTGCCAGCTTGGTGGTATCACCGCTGTTGTTGTTATAGGCAGCTGAGTTCATGATGGCGAAGCCTGCGGAGTTGAATCCGCCCCATACCTCGCGCTTCCACGACTCCTTCGAATCAACCAGCCCGATATAGTCGTACTTGCCGTCGGTGAAATATACAAGGGCGTTGTCGAGGGTGCCGGTATCCCTGTTTTTGTACAGCAGAGGCCTGCCGTCAGGGGTGTGCTTGCCTGACATGAGGAATGTGGTGCATGACCAGACCTCGCCCGTAGTGCCGGCAAGCAGCATCACGAACGCAAACAGTGTCAGTTTCTTCATAGGGGTTAAAATATAGTTTGGATAAAGTTATGTTTTTTTTAACCCCGTCAGGTCCGCCGGGTAACATGTTAAGATTTTTTAACCCGCAACCCCGTCCGTGGCATTGAAAACCACAATTTCTGACCGGTACTGCCTTCCCGACTGCTACTGCCGACCGCCGACTGGCACTGCCTTCCCGATCCGCCGGCCGGCGGATGCGGGACTGATCCTGCGCTGCTGCTGCAGTCTCAGACTGCCAACTATTTTATCCTCTTCCCTTCGACCTTCTGCCCTCCCTGGTAAAGTATCATCCTGTTGAATTTCCCGTCAGGGTCAGCCACAAACTCAACCTGGGCTTCGACCACCTTCAGGAAGAACTTCGTCTCGCTTTCAGCGAAAACTTCGAATTTACCCTGTCCTGTTGCCTGTGTCATCAGCCGGTTGCCTTCACGGGTGAACGTGATTGTGAATCCGGGCTGCAGTTCAAATTCACCTGTGTACCTGTCAAGAGTAGCTTCACTGAGTGTGATTGCTTTCTTTTCCTCAATCTTCTTGTCCGTCAGTTTCCATTCATCAAGCCTGCCCCTGTCGTCAGACACGAATGATACGATTTTACCGGCAGCATCACGGCTGAAGGTTGCATACATGAATGCATCATCAACCAGGAACTTATCCTTTTCAACCGGGAACATCTTCCGCGTTCCTGCCCCTGTCAGGGTGGCCGAGAGCTGGTTCCCGTCCCTCGTTACTGTTACCTCCCTGCCGGCGTCATTGAAATAAACCCCGGCGTATTGATCAAGGGTTGCTTCGTCAAGCGTTATCCCGGTGGTTACCAGCGGCTTGCCTATAGCCATGGCGGCCATCTTCAGAGCTGTGAATTCAGGTGCTTTGGCAGTGCTGTTGGAGAAGAGTGCAACATAGACATCCTCTTTCGGAAGGTAGACTGAGCTTGTCAGGTAACCGAAAATTCCGCCTCCGTGCTCAACTGTGGGGCTGCCCTGGAGCTGGGACAGGAACCAGCCGTAGCCGTACCCGGAACCTTTTCCGTTGCTAAGCCTGTACTCAGTAACGGCTTTTTCAAGAGTCTCCTTTTTTACCAGTTTGCCTGCGTAGAGCGCCTGGTGCCATTTGAAGAGATCACCGACGGTTGACATTATGGAACCTGCCGAGTAAGGTTGTGTCATGCTGCAGTAGTCGGAATTCGCCACGCCATCGCCCCCCTGCTGATAACCATAGGCGCGGTTTTTAATAATTTTTGTATCACTTCCGTAGCATGTGGAGGTCATTCCGAGAGGGGTGAAAAAATTCTCCTGGATATAATCCGGGTAGCTCTTTCCGGTGACTTTCTCAATGATATACCCAAGCAGGAAATAACCTGAGTTGTTATAATTCCATTTCGTTCCAGGGGCAAATTCCATCGGCTGGTTTTTGAAAGTATTTATCAGTTCGTCGGGCTTCATGTCAGTCCTGACATTCTCAATGTAACCGGGCAGGTTTGTATAGCTTTTTATCCCTGAGGTGTGGGTCAGCAGATGTTCAATAGTAATAGTATAGGCCTGTGTCGGGTAATCAGGGATAAATTTTGTTACATCGTCCTGCAGTGAGAGTTTTCCCTGTTCCATTAGCTGGAGGATTGCAACTGCAGTGAATTGTTTGGTGATTGAGCCAATCCTGAATACCATATCTGGTTGCATCGGCACATTCAGCTCGAGGTTGGCCATGCCAAAGGCCCGGGTGTATATCACCTGACCGTCCTTTGCAACCAGAGCTGCGCAGCCGGTCTCGTCAGGCTTGAATTGTTCAAGAAGCATTTTGTCATAGTCCACAGCAAGTTTTTTGACATTAAGCGGCTGTGCTGCAAGAGGAACAGTGATAAAATAAGAGATCACTGACAGTATAACTGTCACAAGGAATCCTGCTTTTTTCATGGTCATGGTTTTATGATGGTACTCAATAAAGACGACATTTGGGCATCAGTGCTGCTGTGAACATCTGAGGGCTGCAGTTGTTTCATTAAAGTTATGCAAAATGAGTAACTGTATGAAATTATTTATTGCAGCAATTGCATTGCTCATTTTCGGACTGGCGCCATTACCGGCACAAAAGATCGAAAAGATCGGTATCCCCGGACTGGAAAAGATTCTTGCCAGCTCTGAAGATCAGTTGTATGTGGTCAACTTCTGGGCTACCTGGTGCCCGCCATGTGTCACAGAACTGCCATACTTTGAAAAGCTTTCCAAAGAGTACCAGGGCAAGGGAGTAAAATTCATCCTCGTAAGCCTTGATTTCCCCAGCCAGATTGACTCGAAACTCATCCCCTTCCTGAAGAAAAACAAGATCACCGCTGATGTAAGGCTGATGACAAACCTCGACTACAACAGCTGGATCGACAAGGTTGATCCCGGCTGGCAGGGAAACCTCCCGGCAACCCTGTTCTTCAATAACGCTGAGAAAACAAAATACTTTCACCCCTCAGAGGTGGATGAAAAAGAGCTGAGAGATCTGATAACCAAATACAAACAGTAATTATTAATAAAACCGACAAGATCATGAAGAAGTACCTGTTTATATCTGTGGCGGCCCTTATGATGACGGGCCTCCTGAACGCGCAGTCGCAATACAAGGCTGGCGACATCGCATCTGATTTCAATCTTAAAAACGTTAAAGGCGAACCGGTATCACTGACAGATATTAAAGACGCTGACGGATTCATCGTTGCCTTCTGGTGCAACACCTGCCCGGTGGTGAAGAAGTATGACCAGCGCCTGCAGGAGCTGCACGCGAAGTATGCACCCAAGGGATACCCGGTGGTTGCAATCAACGCGAATGACCCGGCCGTTTCTCCGGGCGATTCATATGACAGGATGAAGGAGACCGCCGCTAAGCTGAACTATAAGTTTGAATACCTCTTTGATGAGACCCAGGAGACAGCACGTAAATACGGAGCAACCAATACACCACATATATATATATTGTCATGGAAGGACGGCAGACTGGTTGTTGATTACGTCGGTGCCATCGACAACAATGCTGATGATGCAACCGCAGCAGACAAGAAATATGCAGAGGATGCCCTGAACAGCATCCTGAAGGGTCAGGCCGTCGCCGTGGCCGGCACGAAGGCTGTGGGATGTTCCATCAAGTGGAAGAAAAGCTGAGTTGCCCCGATAAGGTAAACCTGTTTAACTTAATGAATGGCATCCGGCATTTACCTGCCGGGTGCCGTTTCTGTTTCCCCCGGTTTGATAGCGGCATCTTCAGCCGGCGGCTCGGAGGTGATGTTTCCGAACTTGTCGACGTAAGCTATCATATTATCCAGTCCGCCACCCGGTGAGTTCTCCCTCCGAAGCTGCTTCTTCTGCTCCTTTTCCTTTCTCTTCTTCAGACGCTTCTCGGTCTTTTGCTTTTTAATGAAACTGTTGTTTGGTCCTGCCATATATTACTGATTTTAATTAACAAATGTGATTGCCCTGCCGCTTGCCCCGGCTCTGCCCGTGCGGCCGATACGGTGAATGTAGCTTTCCATGTCTCTGGGTTGCTGGAAGTTAATTACATGTGATACGTGAGAGATATCAAGCCCTCTCGCAGCCACGTCAGTTGCCACAAGCACCTTTATTTTCCTGTTCCTGAAAGATTCAAGGGCTTTAATCCTGTAATTCTGCGATTTGTCGCCGTGAATCTCATCGGCTGTTATGCCGCCTCTGCGGAGGTCTCGGCATATCCTGCTCACTCCACGCTTTGTTTCGGCAAAGACGAGCACCTTCTCAAAAGAGTCTTCACGCACCATTTCAAGGAGAATCTCAATTTTCCTTTCTCCATCCTTAACTGAGATGATATCCTGTTCTATATTGTCAGCGCTGATGTTGCCGGTACGGACCCTGACGACAAACGGGTTTTCCATCAGTCCGTCAATAATCTTTCGCTGGCTGCTGTCCTCCGTGGCTGAGAAAAGTATCGTCTGTTTCCGGCGGCCCATCCCTTCAACCAGTTTCTGGATCTCAGGGGCAAAGCCCATGTCGAGCAACCGGTCAAACTCATCCAGCACAAGTACCGAAAACCTCCGCAGGTCGAGGGCTCCCTGCCGCACCATGTCGGCCAGCCGACCCGGCGTGCCAATGATTACATGGCCCGGTTTTCTCAGTTTTTCGATATCGTGCCTGACGCTTGTGCCGCCAATGAGGCAGGTGCTGAAGAGCTTCAGGCCATGGGCAATGCTTCTGAACTCGGTGTCGGTCTGAAGTGCAAGCTCACGTGTCGGAGAGATAACCAGAACATTGCCTGACGGGTCTTTTCTTATCAGATTATTAATTAAAGGTATAAGAAATGCTGCGGTCTTTCCTGTCCCTGTCTGAGCCAGGCCTATAAGGTTCCGGCCCTCCAGCAATGCTTCCAGGGTCTTGTCCTGAATCTCAGTGGGCACCTCGTAGCCCTTCTTTCTCAGGTTGCTGATGATTGAACCTTCAACGGGGAGGTCAGTGATTAATCTTCCGGCCCTGTAGATAGTTTCATCTGCAGGAACAGCCTTCCTGACGAAGCTCTCGGGAGGGAGCTCCCCTGCGTTATGTTTTTTCCTGCTGTTGAAGTTTGCCGTTTCTTTTTTTCCCTTTTTGTAAGTCCTGTTTTTTGCAGATCGTCGATCTTTTTTGTATTCCATTCTGAATTAATTGGTTAATGCCTCTGAAAAATCATTAACCAGATATCTGTTCAAAATGGTAATGTTCTTATGGCGAAAAAATGACTGAGCCTAGGCTGGTGGTGGTAGAAAGGATCTCTGAAAAATTTCGGGGAGATTCGCGGTCTATACAGATCTAACCTATGCCAGAATCGCGGCAAAGATACATTTTTTTCAGATACCCCGCAAACAGGTCATGGCTGAATGCCGGTCGGTGTCAATCCGCGGACAGTCCACGAGACATTGCCGGCGAAAGCCTGCCTGAGTACAGGCGATGGATCAAAGCCGGAGGAAACCGCCTCGCGGAGGGCAACCCGGGCAGCGTTGAAAATAAGTGTTATCTTGGCGGATATGAAAAAGATCGCTATCATCAGCCCAAGCGTGAGGCAGGGAAGGAAGAGCCACAGGGTGGCACTCTGGTTCCGCAGTTACCTGAAACAGAATAACCTGGCAGAAACTGATATCATTGACCTTTCGGAATACCGGTTCCCGCTCTTTGAAGAGAGGCTGAAGATGCAGCAAACACCGCTCCCTGAAGCGATTGAGATTGCAGGGAGGGTCAGGTCGGCTGATGGCGTAATCATAATCGCACCGGAATACAACGGAGGTTACCCGGCCAGCCTGAAGAATGTCATCGACCTGCTCACCGATGAGTGGCGCCGCAAGCCCGTAGCCATCTCCACTGTTTCAGACGGCCCCTTCGGGGGAACACAGGTCATCACCTCGCTCCAGTTCACCCTCTGGAAGATCGGAACGATCACAGTCCCGGCAATGTTCCCCGTGCCACGGGTCGAAGAAGCATTCAGTGAGACAGGTGTACCGGCAGAGGCCGAAGCCATGAACAGGCGCTCTGCCAGGTTCACTGGCGAACTCCTGTGGTTCATCGAGGCAAAGGCAAGGATGGAGAGCTGACGCTTTCTCTCCTGCCCCATGGCTGCCCCTGATCCATGTCTTTTTATATTTTTCAAATAATGAGCCACATAGCCATTTTGTGCAATCTTTGGCATAACTTTTGAATTTTACTATCGCGAAGAGACAGTTCTTCGTAAAACGTAAAGAGATGAAAAAGTTTTTCTGCACTACGATCCTCACAGTCCTGATGGCTTCAGCGGCAATAGCCGGAAGGCAGGATTATCCTGAGGAGTACCTGGGTCTCCCGGGTGACAACCTGAACCTCTACGCAGTCATGAATCTTTTCCAGGAGTCAGAGACTCTTGAGGCCTTTGAAAGAAGCCTTAACGAGGAGAACTCCAGGATCAACAACCTCGACCTGAACAACGACGGTTATGTCGATTACCTTACCGTTTCCGATTTTGTCAGCGGCAATGTCCACACGATAGTCCTCCGTTCGGTTCTTGACCGTAACGAGTACCAGGACGTGGCAGTATTCACCGTTGAACAGCTTCGCAACGGCGAGGTTCAGATACAGCTGATCGGCGACGAGGCTCTTTACGGAAGGAATTACATAGTTGAGCCCAACTATGCTGAGACGCCCAATCCCGGTTACACCGGACGGACCGTCCAGAGGAACAATGTGACCGTGGTCACCACCACCTACTATGAGGTAGCAGCCTGGCCGGTGATCAGGTACATCTACAGTCCCCGCTACGTCATATGGCGCTCCAACTGGTACTGGGGTTACTACCCGGTCTACTGGCATCCCTGGAGGCCGTTCTTCTGGCACCACTACTACGGTTACCACTACCACTGGTATCCACACTACTACGCTCACTACCGTCACTGGCACCAGCCGAGGTGGAACCACTACCACGACTACTACTACGGCAGCGTAAGAGCTTACTCACCCAATGTATCGCACCGCATCACTGCCGGTTCATACAAGCAGACCTACTCGAGGCCTGAAACAAGGAGAGACGGTGAAGCTCTTTACGCCAGCACGGCAGGAACACGCAGCAGGTCAGTCGGCAGTCAGGCAACAGCCGGAAGGAGGCAGTCTGAGACTGCAGCGGCAGCGCAGGATCAGTCCCGCACACGCAGTGTCGGGACAACAGCCGGAAGGAGGCAGTCTGAGACTGCAGCGGCAGCGCAGGGCAGTGAGACACGCAGGTCGGCAACGACCCAACCCGCAACCAGAACTCAGAGCAGCAGCAGCGGACGCAACAGCGCACCCGCAACCAGAACTCAGAGCAGCACCAGCAGAAGCAGCAGTGCTCCCGCAGCAAGAACTCAGAGCAGCACCAGCAGAAGCAGCAGTGCTCCCGCAGCAAGAACTCAGAGCAGCACCAGCGGACGCAGCAGTGCACCGGCAGCAAGGAGCCAGAGCAGCAGCAGCGGGCGCAGCAGCGCACCGGCAGCCAGGACCCAGAGCAGCAGCAGGAGCAGCAGCGTACCGGCAGCCAGGACTCAGAGCAGCAGCAGGAGCAGCAGCACACCGGCAGCAAGGACCCAGAGCAACAGCAGCGGACGCAGCAGCGGAACTGTCTCAAGCCGCAGCAGTAAAAGCAGCAGCAGAAGCAGCGGCACCCCTTCAAAGAGCAGCAGCAGAAGCAGCAGCTCATCAGGAAAATCAGACAACAGCAGCCGCTCATCCCGAAGATAAGGGGCACAGAGCAGGTTGCTCAGTGCATTGATTATACCGCCAGGTGCAGGGGAAAAACACCCCTGCACCTTTTTTTTTCATGTACCTGAACCCCTATTGTGAATTAGAATATTTTCTATTTACTTAGATGCGCTTAACTTAAACCTAAAAACCAAACTAGTATGAAGAAACTTTCACTGTTGATTGGTTTGCTTGTATTGAGTGTGACAGCACTTATC
>MTKZ01004086.1_pt3 | contig 19080 bp, 12 predicted proteins | sample 1042781 | NCBI WGS metagenome assembly MTKZ01 (sample SAMN06212207, study PRJNA360539) | anaerobic digester metagenome | biome: Wastewater treatment plant; material: sludge; isolation source: anaerobic digester fed with sludge from wastewater treatment plant | place: Denmark: WWTP Viborg ... | reverse complement strand
CCCGACAAGGGCCGCCTCGCCGCCTGGACGCGGTCCTTCAAGCCTTTTGAGGTCACCGAAAAGGACCGGAAGGACTATCTCGCCGGGCCGGGCCGGGACCTGCCGCCCGCGGCCGCCCGAACCCTCGTCTTCCCGAAGACGAAGCCCGCCTTCGAGAAGCTCGTGGTCAACGGCCGGGGTCGCATCTGGACGTTCCTTCCCTCGGCCGATCCGAAGGAACGGACCGTCTTCGAGGCGTTCGACGCCGACGGGACGTTCCGCAGCCGGGTGATTCTCGAGGACGAATGGCCGCGGACGGCGCCCGTGGTTTTTTTCGTCGGCGGAGTTTGGATGGCCGTCGCCGGGCCGGACGGGGAGACATCCATCGTCCGGTATCAAATCACCAACTGACGGGCGGGGCGGGCGGCCCCGGCCTCTTTTGGCCGGAGGAGAAAGCCGCTCGCCGAGAGACACTCCGGGGGCCGGCCGCGGCCCNNTCCGGGGGCCGGTCGCCGGCCGCGGCCCGCCGCCTTAAGCGGCGCCGAGGACGGAAGGGGAGGCGGGGACGAGGCGGCGCTTCGGGCGTCGGGCGGCCGTCCCGGCTCCGGGCGGTTTGGCCCGCCGCGCGGGACGGCGAAGCCGAAAGGGCGAAGGGGAAGGCGAATCGGGTTTCTCTCGACGACGGCGAGTGGAAAAAACGGCCGGCCGGACGTCCCCCGTCCGAACGCGGCCGAATGACGAAAAAGGAGGACGGAGATGAAACGAAGGGAATTCTTGAACGTCGGCTTGGCGGGAAGCGCCTTGGCGGCGGCCGGGGTCGCCCGCGGCTCGACTCCGGACCGGGCGGGCGGGCGGGGGCCGTTTTCGGATTTTCCGCCGTTGAAGCTCGACGAGACGACGATCGCCGAGCTCCAGGAGGGATTGCGGACCGGAGCGTTCACCTCGCACGACCTGACCGAAGCTTATCTCCGCCGGATCGAGGAGATCGACAAAGGAGGACCCGGGCTCAACGCGGTCATCGAGGTCAATCCGGATGCCCGGGAAATCGCCCGGATCCTGGATGAGGAACGGGCGGCCAAGGGGCCGCGCGGCCCCCTCCACGGGATTCCGATTCTCATCAAGGACAACATCGCCACCCGCGATCGCATGGCCACGACGGCCGGATCGCTCGCCCTGGAGAAGGCGCCCCCTTCGGAGGATGCGTTCGCCGTCCGGAGGCTCCGAGAGGCCGGGGCCGTCCTCCTCGGCAAGACGAACCTCAGCGAATGGGCTAATTTCCGGTCGACCCGCTCGACCAGCGGCTGGAGCGGCCGGGGCGGCCAAACCCGCAATCCGTATGTCCTGGACCGAAACACGTCGGGATCGAGCTCCGGCTCGGGGGCGGCCGCGGCCGCCGGCCTCTGCGCCGCGGCCGTCGGAACGGAAACCGACGGCTCGATCGTCAGCCCCTCGTCGGTCAACGGCCTCGTCGGGATCAAGCCGACGGTCGGGCTGGTCAGCCGGTCCGGAATCATCCCCATCTCCCGCACCCAGGATACGGCCGGCCCGATGGCCCGGACCGTGGCCGACGCCGCGGCCGTTTTGGGAGCCCTGGCCGGGGCCGATTCCGGAGACGAGGCGACCCGGGAAGCGGACGTCCGCGGTTCGCGCGATTATCTGAAATTTCTCGATCCGGAGGGCCTCCGGGGCGCCCGGATCGGCGTGATCCGCTCGTTCTTCGGCTTCCACGACCGGGTGGACGCCCTCATCGAGGCCCGGCTCGAGGATATGAAGCGGCTCGGGGCGATCCTCGTCGACCCGGTGGAATTTCCCTCCGGCCGGGAGCTCGGCTCGGCCGAATTCGAAGTCATGTTGTACGAGTTCAAGGCCGGCCTCAACGCCTACTTGGCCGGGCTCGGGCCCGAGGCCCCCGTCCGCACGCTCAAGGATCTCATCGATTACAACGAGCGCCGCCGCGGCCTGGAGATGCCTTATTTCGGCCAGGAGCTTTTCCTTCAGGCGGAAGAGAAAGGCCCCCTGACCGACGCGGCTTACCTCGACGCCTTGAAAAAATCGCTCCGCCTGTCGCGGACGGAGGGGATCGACGCGGTCATGGACAAGCACGGCCTCGACGCCCTGGCCGCGCCCACGGACGGCCCCGCCTGGCTGACCGATTGGATCAACGGCGATCATTTCTCCGGCGGATGCTCGACGCCGGCGGCCGCGGCCGGGTATCCGCACGTCACCGTCCCGGCCGGGTTCGTCTTCGGTCTTCCCGTCGGCCTGTCCTTCTTCGGCCGGGCTTGGAGCGAGCCGGTCTTGATCAGGATCGCCTCCGGGTTTGAGCAGGCGACCAAAGCCCGCAAGCCGCCCCGCTTTCTGGCCACGGTTGATTTCCGTAATCCCTGAGGGGAGCCCGCCGGCCGCCTCGGCCGCCGCCGTCGTCGCGGCCGGCGTTATTTTTTAAGATATTCGAGCAACTGCTTGGCCACCGGCGCCTTCTCGTGATCGGGGGCCAGCGAGAGGAATTTTTCCAGAGCGGCGACGGCCTCGGGAATCTTGTTTTGGCCGATGGCGATCGTCCCGATCTGATAATAGGCGTCGATGTAATCCGGCTTGAGCTCCACGGCTTTTGAAAAGGCGGCCTGAGCTTCGTCCGTCCGGCCCACGTTGATCAAGCAGGCCCCCAGGTTATAGTAGGCATCGGGATCCTCGGGGCTGACGTCCACCGCTTTCTGGTAATGGCCCGCCGCCTCCTCGAACTTGTCGGCCTTGGCCAAGGCCTCGGCCAGCTCTTTGTTGGAGCTGTAGCTTTCGGGATTGAGCTCGACGGCCTTTTGGAAGGCGGCCGTCGCTTCCTCGAGCTTGTTGATCTTTTTATAGGCTAAGCCGAGGTTGAAATGGTATCCCCAGTTGAACGAGCTGAGGGCGATGGCTTCCTTGAAGGCCTCGATCGCCTCTTCATACCGGTTTTCCTCGGCGAGCTTGTTCCCCTTGAGCAGAAGCCGGTCGGCGTCGGAAAGAGCTTTTTCCAGCGCCTCCCCGCCCTTCTCGAGCGTCGCCCCGACCCGGGTGACGTCGGCGATCCGGACGTGGATCTCGGAGGATTTGGGCTGGAAGCCTTCCTTCTTGAAGGTGATCTGGTAGTAGCCCGGCGTTATTCCGACCTGGCTGAACTTGCCCTGGGAGTCGGTCGTCAGGGTGTAGTTCATGGAGGCGGACTTCACGGAGGCGACGATCACCGTGACCTTGGCCAGCGGCGCTCCCGTGGCATCCGTGACGACGCCCTCGAGGCGCCCCTGGTATTGCGCCCGGGACAGGCCGGGAGCGAAGAAAACCGCGGCGGCGATCAAGGTGAAAACCATCACGGCGGCGTTTTTATTTTTCATCGGTGTCTCCTTCCGAGGAATCACGATTTTTTCCTGGCCCGCTCGAGGAGGGCTTGGACGGCCGGCTGCGTGGGGACGAGCCCCAGGGAGCGCTCGAGAAGGGGAACGGCTTCCCCGGGCCGGCCGAGCTGAAGCAGGCATTCAGCGGCCAGGTTCAGAACCTCGACCTCGATCGCCCCTTCCAGCAGCTGTTCCAAATAGACGAGGGCGCCGGACCAGTCCTTGAGGGCGGTCAGGCCGAGGGCCAGGACCTTGCCCGCCTCGCGGTTGCCGCCCGTCTCGTAAACGGCCTTCGCGGCGGCGATCGATTCCTCATAGCGGTTCAGGGAGTAAAGCGTTTTAGCCAGCAGCAGCCGGGCGGCCGGGTCGTCCTTGAGGGACAGGGCCCGTTCCAGGAGGGGGACCGCCCGATCGGATCCGCCGGTCGTGAAGCGCTGGGTGGCCAGGATGGTCAGGGCCTCGGCGTTGGGAAACGCGTCCCGCACCCGGGCCAGCGTCCAGGGAATCATGGGGGCCGCCTGGGCCAAAAGGACGAAGGGCTCGGCGGCGCTCAGGAGAATCCGGCCGTCGGCCTCCTGGACGGCGGCCCGGGCTTCGTAGTACTCCGGCTTGACGCCGGACAAGTCGAAGCGGGCCGAGGCCTCCATTTCGCCGCCGGGGCCGAGAACGTCCTCGAGGGGCTTCGGATCGGCCGCGGCGACGGAATTTCCGTCCGGTCCGTAAAGACCGAACGTGACCGTCCGGCCGGCGGCCGCCTCGAGGCCGGCTCCTTGGAGGAAGCAGACCAGCGTCTCCCCCGGGGTGAATTCCGGCCGGGCGCCGAAGGCAAGCTGGACGCCGTTGAAGGCGAACGGCTTGAGACGGGCCCGTTCGGCTTCCGCGACCGGCCCTTGGCCGTGGCTGAGGAGGAGATGGCTGAGACGCGGGCCGGTTTCCTCGGCGATGGCGACCGTGTTTTCAACCGAGGTGAAATCGCGCCCGGTCTTGTTTTTCAGAAGAACGCTGAGCTTGAATTTGCCGGGAATGACGGGCAGGGTGTCCTGCAGGGCGAAGCGGCGGCGCTCGTGGCTCTTGTATTGCTCTTCGTTGAGGCGGATGGGGATTTCCTCCTGGGACTGGTAGACGAGATTCCCGGATGGGTCCTCAAGCCGGAGAAAAAGCTCGAACTGGGCTACGTAGAGATCGCCGCGCCGGGCGAAGCTGATCCGCTCCGGCTCGAGCGTCCAGTGGAGGAACGTCTGGCCGCTGGACCGGAGGAGCCGGGCCTTGAACGCGCTCGCCAGGAAGTTGTCGGAATAGTCCGTCTCGACAAAATCCTTGAAGCTGAGGAAGGACCGGGCGTAGGCGTCGGAGAATTTCTTCTCCTTGAGGTCCTTGATCCCGGCGATGAGGGCGACGGAGGACAGGGAGGACAGGCCGCCGCCCCCTTCGCTGGCGACGTAGCTTTTCGAGGCGGAGGCCAGCTCGGCCGAAATCTTGCGCAGGGTGTCGGCCGGGAGGGTCATCTGGCGGGCTTCGGCGTAAACCGAGGGGATGACGAGCTTCTCGGCCCCCTCGACGCCCGGGTAGAAGAGACGGAAATCGCCGATGCCGTCGGGCTGGTAAAAAATGAGGTAGAAGTAGGCCGGGAGCCCATAGGCCGTTTCGCCCTTGTAAAACCAGAGCTCCAGGGGCCAGATGTCCGATTGGGTCACGTAACGCTCCCGCTCGAGGGGCGGGCCTAACATAAGGTAAAATTGGCCGCGCTCGGTCAAGTGTCCTTTCTTATGGGCCCCGACGGAGAAGTTGCGGTCGGCGAAGAGAATCCGATTCATGTACTCCCGGTAAAACTCGTTCTCGGGCGTGTCGGGGAAGGGATCGTGCTGCTTCCAGAAAAATTTGATGAATTTTTCCCGATCCTCGTCCTTGGTCAAAGAGAGAAACACGTCCCGCTCGGTCGATGTCAGGATGGGATCGACCGTCTCCAGCCATTCCTTATAGACAGCCGGAAGGTCGTTCTTGACCGCGGCCCCGGATAATCCGGCGGCGAGCATCACCGAGACGATAACAGCGGCCCCTTTGTTTTTTTTCACGCAATTCACCTGTTCCTAGAAATAGCACATCGGGCTTTTCGTTTCAATGAACGGTGCCGGGTCACGACATGGTGGACGCCTCCCGGGGTTTGGGGGATTGATTTTTCCGGCGGCACGGTTCATAGGGGGTCAGACAGCCCCGGGCCTTGATGGGGTCGCTTCGACTCGTCCTCCAAGGTCGTCAGATCATAGGGATTGTACCGCCCGAGCCGCTTGTGGAAAGAAGTCGATCCACTTTAACCGCCCGGTTACGGTTTTAGAGATCTTCCCCTGGATAACCAAGGAACGTCGGTTTTAGAGGCGTCTCCCATGTATCTAATCCGGATCATGAAGACATCGGACGGCGCCGGCGGGGGAATTCGACGCGTTTTTCGCGCCTTTCGGGTTCGGCCGGCGGCGCGGGAAGGCCTCTTTGTGAGTCGAAGAGGGAACCGGCGTTTTGAGCGAGCGCGGCGAGAGCCGCTTCCCGGCCGCAAGAAAACCGACCGTGTCTTTAATCATCTTTTTCGAATTTTCTAATTCGGGTTTTCCGGGATTATCAAGCGCGGACGGCCTTTCAGCATATGGCGGCGGATTCAATTAATTGAAGACAGGTAATCCAAATTATTGAATCCGTGTAAATAAATTTTTAAATTTTTGACGTAACTATATTTATATTAATATTTTAAATTTTTTTACGTTTGGCATAAAGATTGCAAGCTAATGTACCAGTGATAAAGCCTATATGTGTATATAAAGGCAATGAGATGACACTGAGAGAGAAGGAGGTGAAAAATTTAGAAGAAGATCAGCCGACGAAGTTTTAAGCTTCTATCCTAATCCAGGATTAAAGGAGGAAAACGTTTTGAAAACGAAGTCATTGATCGGATTGATCGTCCTGCTTTTCGTTCTTTCCCCCCTCGCGTTCACCCAATCCCGGGACACCGGCGCCATCGTCGGCAAGATCTCGGACGAGGAAGGCAACGCGATCCCGGGGGCCAGCCTGGTCCTGACCAGTCCCAACCTGATGGGCTCCCGGACCACGGTTTCGGACGCCAACGGGGAATTCCGGTTCCCGGCCCTGCCGCCCGGCGATTACGCCTTGAAAGCCGAGCTGACGGGCTTCGGGACCGTTGTTCGGGAAAGTATCCGGGTGACGACGACCGCCACCCTCAATATCAACATGGTCATGAAGCCGGCGGCCATGGCCGAGGAAATCACGATCGTGGCCGAAGCCCCCACCGTCGACGTCAAATCCACGGAGACGGCTTCGGTCACCCTGAGCAACGAGATTCTGCGGAACGTCCCCTATAACCAGTTCACGGCCGACATCGTCAACCTCGCCCCGGGCGTCAGCGGAAACGTCGCCTACGGCGCCTCGGAGAACACCGGGATCGCCTACACCATGGACGGCGTCAACGTGGCCGACCCCGAGGCCGGCTCGGCCTGGGTTTTCTCCGACCACAACATCATCGAGGAAGCCAAGATCATGGGCGTGGGGCTGCCGGCCGAGTACGGCAATTTCACCGGGGTCATCTTCAACCTGGTGACGAAGTCGGGCGGCAACGAGCTTTCCGGCCACTTCGAGTTCAATTTCCAGGGTTACAAGGCCGACTCGGACTTCTGGCAGGCGACCAACAACCAGGCCTATGTCGACGATTTCCCCAGCCTGACCTCGCCGTCGTCCAAACTAATGGACATCAACGGCCACTTGGGCGGCCCGATCATCAAGGACAAGCTGTGGTTCTACGTCGGCGGGCAGTTCTACCGGACGCAGGACCGGCCGACGGGATTCCCGGAGGACGTCGACTACAAGCAGCCGCGCTTCTTCGCCAAGCTCTCGGCCCAGGTGGATCCGACCTTGAGCATGAACGGCGTCTTTCAGGCCACGTCCTATAACGGAATCAACCGTGATTCCGGCGCGACGGTTTCCCCGGAGGCGACCGTGATCCAGGATTCGCCGGACTGGCTGGCCAGCTTCAGCCTGACCAAGATTTTGAGTCCGAACACGTTCTTCGACCTCAAAACCAACTACTTCAAGGGCCGCTATTACCTCGATCCCGAGGTCGGCTTTGACACGTATCACCACTTCGACCTGAACGAGAACATGCGCTATGACAGTGCCGGCTACTTCTATTACGCCGACCGGGCGCGGTTCGGGACGAACGCCAGCCTCACCCACTATGCCGAGGACTTCATCACCGGCTCCCACGACTTTAAATTCGGCGTCGAGGTCGAGCGGTCGTCGGCCCGGAGCCGGTACGGCTACACCGGCCGGGGCGGCGAGCTGGGCGACAACATCAAGTACTATGACTACGTCGGCTACGGCTATATCGGCCCCTACCTGGCTTACCAGTACGAGGGCTACGATACCAACACCCGGTACACCCGGCTGGAGGTCTTTGCCCAGGATTCCTGGCAGATTTCCGACCGGCTGAACATCAGCCTGGGCGTCCGCTTCGGCCAGAACTGGGGCGACGTCAAGGGCGTGGACGGGGCGGTCTTCAAATCGAACCACATCGATCCGCGCATCGGCTTCACGTTCGACATCCTCGGCGACAAGACCACCATCCTGAAAGCCCACTACGGGCATTTCGCCGAGGCCATGCTGACGGTCTACCACGAACGGATGAATCCCGTTTCCCAGTTCAACGATTATGTCGGCTACAAGTATGATCCCTACGAAGCCGAGTGGTATGAGACGTGGCGCATCATGCCTAATCCCTACACGATGGACGACAAGATCAAGCATCCCTACATGGCCCAGTTCACGGTGGGGATCGAGCGGGAGCTCTTCAAGGATACGTCGGTCGGCGTGACGTACATCAACCGGAAGTGGAACAACATCATCGGCCGGTACGACCGGGCGGCGGATTATGACACGGTCGATTACTATTCCTACGCCCTCGACGAAACCTTCCAGCTCTACGAGCGGACGTGGGAGACGCTGGAGGCGACCGATTTCCTCGTCACCAACCTCAAGAAAGACGCCAGTCTGCCCTGGGTGCTGACGGACATCTACCGGAAGTACGAGGGCCTCGAGATCCTGTTCAACAAGCGCTTCTCCAACCGGTGGCAGCTGCTGGCCTCCTATGTCTACTCCAAGTCGACCGGAACCCGGGACAACAGCTTCGGCGGCGACCTCGGCTGGGGCGCCGACCCGAGCGATCCGAACAACTACATCAACGCCGAAGGCAACCTGACCAACGACTTCACCCACATGCTGAAGATCCAGGGGACGTATATCCTCCCCTTGGACATCAGCCTGTCGGCCTATTTCCGGACCATCACCGGCGACGCGTGGACGACCCGGGTCAGGACGTCCTACTTCAACCAGGGCCGCATCACCTTCTTCGCCGAGCCCCGCGGCTCCAACCATTACCCGATGCAGACGACCCTCGACCTGCGGCTGGAGAAGATCTTCACCTTGGCCGGCAAGTACCGCCTGGGCGTGATCTTCGACGTGTTCAACGTCTTCAACGACGACACGATCACCAGCTGGGGCACGCGCATCGGCTATGACTGGTTCGAAAACGATTGGCCTTCCTCCAACGGGCACCAGCTCTACGGCATCGCCCGGCCGCGCCAGGCCCGGCTCGGCCTCCGGCTCATCTTCTAAAGCTCCTGTTCGAGCGCGCGCTCAAGGGCGGCGGGGAAACCCGCCGCCCTTTTTTTATCCCCCGAGAGGAGGGGGGCTCCCNNCGAGGAAGGGAGGAGGTTTGTCCCCAGGGCTGCGGCGAAACGCATGGGGAGAAACCGGCGTTGTCAAAGAACGGCCCCGGAGGCGTTTTTCCCCCGGCCCGGCTTTTGTTAAAATGAAAACGAGGTCGGACATGAAGAAAAAAGCGATTGGGATCGGCGCGGTCGCGGTGATCGCCGCCGCCGGCGTCTTCCTTCTTTTCGGGCGGCGGCCGGCGTCTTTCGGGCGACTGGCCGGGGGCAAGGCTTATAACGTCGTCCTGATCACGGTCGACACGCTCCGGGCCGACCGGATCGGCTGCTACGGGTTCGGCCGGGTCGAGACGCCGGTGATGGACACGTTCGCCGCCCAGGGCGTCCGGTTCGCCCGTTGCACGGCCCAGACGCCNNCACGGCGTCCGCGACAACGGCGGTTTCGTCGTCCCGCCCGAGATCACGACCATGGCCGAACTCTTCAAGGCGAAGGGCTACGCCACGTCCGCTTTCGTCGGAGCTTACGTCCTCGACTCGAAATGGGGCTTGAACCAGGGATTCGATTATTACTTTGACCAGTTTGACCTGAGCCGGTTCGAGAAAATCTCCCTGGCCAGCGTCCAAAGGCCCGGCGGGGAAGTGATGGACGAGGCCCTCCGTTGGCTCGAGACGAACAAGGACGGGCCGTTTTTCGCCTGGATCCACTTGTACGATCCCCATACGCCCTACGATCCCCCCTCGCCCTTCAAGGAAAAATATCCCAACAATCCTTACCTGGGGGAGATCGCCTATACCGATACCCAGCTGGGACGCCTGTGGTCGCACCTGGAGGACAAGGGCCTTCGGAACAAAACCTTCCTCGTGTTCGCGGCCGATCACGGGGAAAGCCTAGGCGAACACGAGGAAATGAGCCACGGGTTTTTCGTCTACGAATCGGCCGTCCACGTCCCCCTCATCTTCGTGACCCCGTTCGCCCGGCTCCGGGGCGTCGTCTCCCCGGCCGTCGTTTCCCTGACGGACGTCCTGCCGACGGTCTGCGAGATGTCCGGCCTCATGCCTCCAACCCAGATCCAGGGCCGTAGCTTGGTTCCGTTCTTTTTCAAGCCGGACCGTCCTTCGGACCGCTTGGCCTACTCCGAAACGTTCTATCCCCGTTTCCATTACGGCTGGTCCGAGCTGCAAAGCTTCCGGGATGATCGCTACAAGATCATCCTGTCCCCCGAGCCCGAGCTCTACGACCTTTCCCTGGACCCCGGGGAAACCACCAACATCATTGAGAAGCAGCGCTCCGTCTTCCTGGCCCTGAACGACCGGGCGGCGGATTTCATCAAGGCTGCGCCCCAGGACAGCTACAAGCTCGATTTCAGCAAGGTCGACGAGGAAACCCAGGCCAAGCTGGCGGCCCTCGGCTACATCGGATCCTTCTCCAATCCCGAAAAGCTCAAGGGGAAGCGGTTGGCCAGTCCCCGCAATAAGATCGGCATCTTCAACGAGCTGTCCCGGGCCCGGGAGATCGGGCTGGAGGGCGACGCCCAGGAGGCCATCGGGATCTTCCGCCGGATCATCGCCGAGGATCCGGAGATCACCGACGCCTATTTCTCCCTCGGGAACGTCTACTTCAAGACCGGGAAATACGAGGAGGCGATCCAAGCCTTCCGTCAATCCCTGGAGCGAAAGCCGGACGATTCGTTCACCGTCATCAACATCGCCAATTCCTACGTGGCCATGGGGCGCTTCGCCGAGGCGGAGCGCTTCGTCCTGGAGTATATCGATTCAGGCTTCAGCGATCCCCAACTCTATTTCCTCCTCGGCAACATGAACTTCCACCGCAAAAACTACGAAGCGGCCGTCCCTTACTTAAAGAAGTGCCTATCCCTCAACGCCCAATCCGCGTCCTCCCATAACACGCTGGCCGCGATTTTCATCATCGAGAACGATCTCGGCCCGGCCCAGGAGCACCTCGACGCCGCCCGCCGGCTCAATCCCCGATTGAGCAACCTCAATTACAATCAGGCCCAGCTTTTGGAAAACCGGGGAGAGGTCGCGGCGGCCGTCGCCGCCTATGAGGAAGAGCTCGTCCAGTCCCCCAAGCATTTCAAGGCGATGTTCAACCTGTCCCGCCTCTTCCGGCGGACGGGGGAGGAGGGGAGGGAACGCGAGATTCTCCGCCGCTGCCTCGAGGTGAATCCTGATTTTCCGCTGGCCTATTTCTACCTGGCCCGCATTCATCTGAACCGGGGCGAGAACCTGGAGGAAGCGGTCCGCCTCGTTCAAAGGGGGATCGAGCTCAAGCCCGAGCCGCAGGACCTGCCCCTGGGCTATTTCCTCCTGGCCGATCTTTACAACCGGCTCGGGGAGAACGGCCGTTCGGCCGACGCCGCCCAACGGGGCCGGGAGCTGGCGGCCCGGCTTCCCCGGCAATAGCCGCCCGGCGTCCGTTACAGGGTGAAATCGAAGTCGACCAGGCAGCGGTAGTTGTTGGAATAGACGTTGACCTCTTCGGGATTCTTGTCCCCGATGCAGAGCCGGTAAGGCTTTCCGGCGGCGAATTCCACTCCGGGCTTGGCCTTGAGAACCGCGGTGTAGGCCTGACCCCGGCCGGTGACCATCAACACCCAATCCTCGGCCAGCGGGGTGTTGCCGTCGAGAACAATATGGTAGAGCCGATCCTGGGAAAAGTTGATCTTGATCTCGAACGTGATTTCCGTCGGCGTGGAGGAGACCACCTTGAAAAACTCGGGCGGGACGTTTTGCCCCCGGTAGTAATTCAGATTGCTCGAGGAATACTGGCTGGTGACGCAGGCGGCGAGGCCGAGGGCGATCAGAGCCGCCGCCAGGGACAGGACCGTCTTTTTCATCGTGCGCTCCTTGGTTGTTGAATTCCCTTGGTTTTCATTATCGGCTTTCGTTGAAGCGGAAGTCAATCCTTTGTATCGGTCCGGAGGCTCGGCGCTCCTTGACCGTTCCAGCCGGGAGGCTATGATCTCGTTTTCCCGGGGCCGTCATTGAGTTTTTCCGGGGAAAATCATAAAATCCCCTGCTTCACGAACATGAAAACCATTCTTCTCCTCTCCATTTCCAACATCTTTATGACGTTCGCCTGGTACGGCCACCTGAAATTCAAGAACTCCGCCCTCTGGAAAGTCGTCTTGATCAGCTGGTCGATCGCCTTTTTCGAATATTGCTTCCAGGTCCCGGCCAACCGCGCCGGCCACGGCCGGTTCTCGGCCGCCCAGCTCAAGACGATCCAGGAGGTCATCACTCTGGTTGTCTTCTGCGTTTTCTCCGTGGCCTACCTTAAGGAAGACTTGAAGTGGAATTACCTGGTCGGATTCGCCTTGATCCTCGGGGCGGTCTTTTTCGTCTTTCACAAGTGGTGAACGGCGCGTCCCGCGCCGCGTTCTCGCCTTCCGGCCGGATCGTTTGACGGAAGCGAACTCGGGACGGCGTCTCCTTTCGGGAAAAAACAATCCTTCGCGAGAAGCGCGCGCCGAACCGCCGGCCGCGGATGCCGTTCCGCCGTTCGGGCCGAACGTCCGGCGATCTGGAAAAGAAACCGGGACTTGGCCGTTGGGCGGGTTTGCGCCGATCCCTCCCCTCGTGTCGAATCGCGGGTGTCGAGGAACGGGAGAGCGGAGGGAGAAAATCCGTGGAAAACGCCCGGCCGGAAAGAAGATGTAAAGTCTTTTATTCCGTGTTTTTTTACATTTGGAATTGTGTAAAGATTCATAATCATCTGATAATAAATAAAATACGTGGTGTTTATTCGACTGGCATAAACATTGCAATTCTATGGTCAGGGAAAAGGCTCATTTCATGGGCTAAACGGATCGGTACAACAAGGAAGGTGATCACCAGGAAAATGACTAACCACCCAAGGGAAAAGGACGGACTTTGTCCGAAAAGGGAAATTTAAAAAAAGGAGGAACGCATTTGAAGACGAAGCTTTTCATCGGATTGATCGTCCTGTTGTTGATGCTCTCTCCTCTCGTTTTCGCCCAGTCCCGCGACACCGGCGCCATCGTCGGTAAAATCGCGGACGAGGAAGGCAACGTGATCCCGGGGGCCAGCCTGGTCCTGACCAGTCCCAACTTGATGGGCTCCCGGACCACGGTCTCGGACGCCAACGGGGAATTCCGGTTCCCGGCCCTGCCGCCCGGCGATTACGCCTTGAAAGCCGAGCTGACGGGCTTCGGAACGTACGTCCAGGAGAACATCCGGGTGACGACGACCGCCACCCTCAATGTCAACGTGGTCATGAAGCCGGCGGCCATGGCCGAGGAAATCACGATCGTGGCCGAAGCCCCCACCGTCGACGTCAAATCCACGGAGACGGCTTCGGTCACCCTGAGCAACGAGATTCTGCGGAACGTCCCCTACAACCAATTCACGGCCGACATCGTCAACCTCGCCCCGGGAGTCAGCGGAAACGTCGCCTACGGCGCCTCGGAGAACACGGGAATCGCCTACACCATGGACGGCGTCAACGTGGCGGATCCCGAGGGCGGCTCGGCCTGGGTCTTCTCCGACCACAACGTCATCGAGGAAGCCAAGATCATGGGCGTGGGGCTGCCGGCCGAGTACGGCAACTTCACCGGCGTCATCTTCAACCTGGTGACGAAGTCCGGCGGCAACGAACTCTCCGGCCACTTCGAGTTCAACTTCCAAGGCTACAAAGCCGACTCGAAGTTCTGGCAAGCCGAGAACACCGGCGCGTATCTCGCCGATTATCCCAACCTGACCTCGCCGTCCTCGAAGCTGACGGACATCAACGGCCACCTGGGCGGCCCGATCATCAAGGACAAGCTGTGGTTCTACGTCGGCGGGCAGTTCTACCGGACGAAGAACCGGCCGACGGGATTCCCCGAGGACGTCGACTACAAGCAACCGCGGTTCTTCGCCAAGCTCTCGGCCCAGGTGGATCCGACCTTGAGCATGAGCGGCGTCTTCCAGACCACGGCTTATAATGGAAATAACCGCAGCGCAAGCTCCGTGCGCTCCCCGGAAGCCTGCGTCACCCAGGATTCGCCGGACTGGCTGGCCAGCTTCAGCCTGACCAAAATCCTGAGCTCGAACACGTTCTTCGACCTCAAGACCAACTACTTCAAGGGCCGGTACTACCTCGATCCGGAGGTCGGCTTCGATCCCTACACCCACCGGAACCTGAATGAGAATATGCGCTTTTTCAGCGACGGCGATTTCTACTACGCCGACCGGGCCCGTTTCGGGACGAACGCCAGCCTCACCCATTATGCCGAGGACTTCATCACCGGCTCCCACGACTTTAAATTCGGCGTCGAGGTCGAGCGGTCGATGGCCCGGACCCGTTACGGCTACACCGGCCGGGGCGGCGAGCTGGGCGACAACATCAAGTATGTCGATTACTGGGGCTACGGCGCCTTCGGGTACCTGTATTCGGGCAATTACCTGGCCTATCAATATGAAGGCTACGACACCAACACCCGGTACACCCGGCTGGAGGTCTTCGCCCAGGATTCCTGGCAGGTGTCCGACCGGCTGAACATCAGCCTGGGCGTCCGCTTCGGCCAGAACTGGGGCGACGTCAAGGGCGTGGACGGGGCGGTCTTCAAATCGAACCACCTCGACCCGCGCATCGGCTTCACGTTCGATGTGCTGGGCGACAGGACCACCATTTTGAAAGCCCACTACGGCCGTTTTTCCGAGGCGATGCTGACCGCCTATCACGACCGGATGAACCCGCTCTCCCAGTTCAAAGATTACATCGGTTATTACTTCATCCCCGACGACAACGACCCGGCGACAACCGGCGGAACCTGGTATGAATGGTTCCGTATCACGCCGACGGAATACACGATGGACGACAACATCAAGCATCCTTATATGCGCCAGTACACCGTCGGGATCGAGCGGGAGCTGTTCAAGGACGCCTCGTTTGGGGTGACCTACATCAACCGGAAGTGGGACAACATCATCGGCCGGTACAACCGGGCGGCCCAGTATAACGTGATCGATTATTATTCCCCCGAGCTCGACCAGACGTTCCCGATCTACGAGCGGACGATGGACACGCTCGAGCTCAGCGACTTCATCATCACCAACCTCCGGAAGGGATCGGAATATCCCAACATTCTCACCGACATCTACCGCAAGTATGAGGGCCTGGAAATCCTGTTCAACAAGCGCTTCTCCAACCGGTGGCAGCTGCTTGCCTCCTACGTCTACTCCAAGGCGTCCGGAACGCGGGACAACGGATTCGGCGGCGACATCGGGTGGGGCGAGGATCCCAGCGATCCGAACAGCTACGTCAACGCCGAGGGCTGTCTCACCAACGACTTCACCCACATGCTGAAGGTCCAGGGGACGTACATCCTGCCGCTGGACATCAGCCTGACGGGCTACTTCCGGACCATCACCGGCTTCTCCTGGACGACTCAAGTGATGACGGGACGGCTTAACCAGGGCCAGGTCACGTTTTTCGCCGAGCCCCGCGGCGCCAACCACTACCCGATGGCGGCGACCCTGGATCTGCGGCTGGAGAAGATCTTCACCCTGGCCGGCAAATACCGCCTGGGCGTGATCTTCGACGTGTTCAACGTCTTCAACGACGACACGATCACGACCTGGGGCACCATCGCCGGCTTCGATTGGAACGCGGGCACGTATCCGTCCACCGACGGGCACGAGCTCTACACCCTTGTCCGGCCTCGCCAAGCCCGGCTCGGTCTCCGGCTCATCTTCTAAGGTTCCCGTTCACGCCCATGTCACCGGGGCGGCGGGGAAACCCGCCGCCCCTTTTTATATGGAGATGCAAGGCCCGGGTCCCCGGTGATTTCCAACCGGGGCGGCGGCCGGGTGTGCCAACTCACCTAACCAGGCAACGTTAACTTGGATTGTTCACTCAATCAAAAGACAACCCTGGAAGGAGCTTGCTATTTATGAGGAGGAACGCGGATCGGCTTCTTTTTCTTCCGCCGATTCAGCTTATCGAGCCGGGTGCCGCTTTTCCGTCCCGTCGTGATAAAATAGAAAGGATGAGAATCGTCGCGGCCGCGTGGCTCGTCTTCACGGTCGGGGGAGGAGGTGTCCCGTCGATGCTCGATTCATCCTCCGAGGCCGCCCGGCTCCTGGCGCTTCTTCCCCGCGAATCCCTCGGCTGGACGTCCGGCGGGGAGGACCGGATCTTCGACCGGGAAACCATTTTCGAATACATCGACGGCTCCGGCGAAGTCTACCGGGCGTTCAACATGCGGCTCCTGGCGAGCCGCCGCTTTCACAAGGCCGGCCAGGCCGACGTCATCATCGACCTCTTCGACATGGGTTCGCCGGTCGACGCCTTCGGCGTGTTCACCCACGACCTCGAGGGGGAGGATTGGGGCCTCGGCCAGGGAAGCCTCTATAAAGGCGGGCTTCTCCAGTTCTGGCGCGGCCGTTATTTTGTCTCCATCTTCGCCGAGTCGGAAAATTCCTCGACGACCGCCGTTTTGGCCGAACTGGGGAAAAAAACAGCCGCCGCCCTCGGCCCCGACGGCCCGAAGCCGGACCTGGTCGGCCTTGTTCCGGAGGAATTCGCCGGCGGGCCGATCCGCTATCTCCATGACCCGCAGATTTTGAACTACCATTTCTATATCGGTCCTGAAAACCCGCTCGGCCTCGGTCCCGGGGTTGATGCGGTCCTGGCCTCGATCGGAGACCGGGCGGAGAAGCGGACGTTTCTTCTCGTCCGCGGCCGCGATGAGGCGGCCGCGGAATCCGCCCGGCGCGGGCTTCTCCGGGCGTTCGTCTCCGCCGGCCGGCAAGACGCGGGAGCCGCGGCCGGGGAAGAGGGTGACGTGTTCCCGATGAAGGACGGCCGCTTCGGCGCGGCCGTCCGCCGGGGGCGGTTTACGGCCGCCGTGTTCGGCGGAACGGCGCCGGAGGAAGCCCGGGCGGCTCTGGCCCGGTCCGTCCGNNATGGCTTTGAAAAAATGGACCCGCCGCGATTTTCTGCAGACGACCGCGGTCGCCCCGATCGCCGCGGCCGTGGGCTGCTGCTGCACGTCCGCCAAGCCGGTCCCGGCCGCGCCCGCGGCCGCCGGGGCGGCCCGGATCACCTCGATGTCCCGCAAATCGCGGGTCATTCTGGTCCGCGACGCGGCGGCCGTGGGCGAAGGGCGCAAGATCGACGCCGTCGTCGTTCAAAAAATGCTCGACGAGGCGATGACGACGCTCTTCGCCGAGAAGGATCCGGCCGCGGCCTGGGCCCGCGTGGCCGGTCCGCAAGACACGGTCGGAGTCAAGACCAACGTCTGGAATTACCTGCCGACCGGTCCGGAGCTGGAAGAGGCGATCCGGGCCCGCCTTCTGGAGGCGGGCGTGCGGGCCGACCGGATTTCCATCCGGGACCGCGGAGTGCTGGACGACCCGGTCTTCAAGGCGGCCACGGTCCTGGTCAACGTCCGCCCGGCCCGCGTCCATTACTGGGCCGGGATGGGAAGCTGCCTCAAGAACTACATCATGTTCGTCCCCAAGCCATCCGATTATCACGGCGACGCCTGCGCCGACCTGGCCGCGATCTGGAGCCTTCCGCCGGTCAAGGGGAGGACGAAGCTCAATATCCTCTCGATGCTGACCCCCCAATACCACAATATCGGGCCGCGCGGGTTCAGCGAGCAGTACCTCTGGATGTACGGCGGGCTGATCGTCGGCCAAGACGTCGTGGCCGTGGACGCGACCGGATATTCAATCATCCGGGCCAAGCGGCTCGAGGTGTTCGGCGAGGACAAGCCTCTGGAGACGTCGGCCCATCACATCCAGCTGGCCGACACGCGGCACCGTCTGGGAAAAAGCGATCCGGCCGACATCGATCTCGTCAAGCTCGGCTGGACGGAAAACATTTTAATCTGAACCCGGCCCGGTCCGGATCCCGGCCGGCGCGGCGGAAGGCGGGGGATGCCTCGTCCGGCGGAGGCTGAAGCCGCCGCTCTTGCGAGGAGAAACGGGTCCCGTTCGGCGGATCAGGAGCGGGCGCCGAAGATTTTCGTCCCGAGGCGGACGAGGGTGGCCCCTTCCTCGATCGCGACGCGGTAGGAATTCGTCATCCCCATCGAGAGGCGCCGCATCTCCACGTTGGGGATTCCGCTTTTCTTGAGCGCTTCGAAGATCTCGCGCGTCCGGCGGAAATAAGGCCGGGACTCTTCGGGATCGCCCTCGAAGGGCCCCATCGTCATCAATCCCTGGACGGCGACGTTCGGGATTCGGGCGATTTCGCCGATGAGGGCTTCGGCCTCGGCCGGCCGGACGCCGGTTTTCTGGCTTTCCTCGCCGCTGTTGATCTCGATCAAGACGGGCATCGTCTTGCCCAGGGCCGCGGCCCGCTTCCCGATCTCCCGGGCCAGGCCGGCCGAGTCGACCGTCTCGATCATATCGAAGATTTCGACGGCCCGCTTGACCTTGTTCGATTGGAGATGGCCAAGGCAATGCCACCGGGCCCGGCGGCCGACGGCGGCGAAAGCGGCCTGGGCTTCCTGGACGTAATTCTCCCCGATGATCGTGACGCCGGCCTCGATCGCTTCGAGGATGTCCTCGGGAGACTTCGTTTTCGCCGCGGCCACGAGCTCGACTCCCGGGGGAAGCTCGGCCAGAACCGCCCGGACGTTTTCCGTGATGATGCCCATGGGCGTATTGTAGGCGAAATCCCCCCGGCCTTCCAAGTCGTGAAGAGGCCGGGGAAGGGACGCCGGAGATTTCGCGGCCCGCGCCGGGCGATCACTTCCCGGCGTTTTGCGGTCCGTCGGCCGGGAGAGCCGGGAAGCCGTCCAGGAGTCCGCCAAACGGCGGGCAGGTCGGGCGGCGGACAAAGGAGACCTTTTCCCCGGCCGGAGAGTCAGTCCGGATCGGCGGCTCGCGCGTCATCTCCGGTCATTCCCCGGACCGATCCAAGATCCGTCCGGCGGGGCGCCGCGGCTGCTCGAACGGAATCCAACGCGGCCCTCGAAATTTTGGTATAATCGCCGGGTGAACATCAGGGAGGAGCTGGAGGAGATCGAGGC
>MTKZ01125464.1_pt1 | contig 19084 bp, 14 predicted proteins | sample 1042781 | NCBI WGS metagenome assembly MTKZ01 (sample SAMN06212207, study PRJNA360539) | anaerobic digester metagenome | biome: Wastewater treatment plant; material: sludge; isolation source: anaerobic digester fed with sludge from wastewater treatment plant | place: Denmark: WWTP Viborg ... | reverse complement strand
AAGCAGGCTGCAGTGGGCCTGAAGGTCACCACCCGCGCGTTCGGCACCGGCCGGCGAATGCCGATCGCGGCGAAGTATGATTGGGGAAAAGCGACGGAGCCACGGAGCCACGAAGCAACGAAGGAGTAGGGGCCGCCGTGCGGACCGACGTGCGGCGCGCCTCGGCGTGCGCTACGCAAGCAGAAAAGACCGGGGATCGCGGGCCCTACGGCAGGCGGGCGTCGGGGCCGACGAAGGCCAGGATTTCCTCATCCGTCGGGCTGCGGGCCGTGCTGAGCCACGCGGCCAGCAGGGTCCAGCTCGCGGGGATGGTCGCCAGGCGGCCGCGGAACAGGACATACCCTTCCGATTTCCCATAATCGACGAACAGCGGCGTGTTCGCGCTGCGGTACACACGGACATCACGCTGAGATCGCCATAGCCGGTGATCCACGCGTACGATTCCGCCGGGAACCGCCCACCAGCGCCTGCCGGCGATCAACGTGACCATCCACAGCAGGCCGAGCAGAACCACGCCGATCGAAACACAAAGAAACCCGGAGTGCGGATCCCGGAAGAACATGCTGACAATGACCATCACAGTGCTCAGCAGCAAGCCAAGCAGAATCAGCAAGCCCACAACGCCGCGGACTGCACCGCCTATTCGCCCGAGGAGCGCAAGGCCGCCTTCTTTGTGCGATGCTCTTTTCCGCGTATCGGAATGCTCTGGGGCCTTGGATGTCGCCGAGCGCCCCCTGCGTACGTACACCTCCAGCGGCGGCACCTTGTCACCCAACGAGTTCATCCAGTCGTCCACCGACCAACCCTGTGCCCGAAGGTTGACCTCCACGAGGTCCGGTCCGTCCGCGCCGTTCATGTCCACGGGNNGTGGGCACGGGAAAGGGCAGCGCGACCTCTTCCTCCTCCGTCGGGCCGTAGTTGCCCACGATGATTGTTCCAGGAGCAAGCGGAGACAGAATATCCAGAAGGCTGCGGCGAAAACGACGAACGCCAAGATCACCCAGGCGTTGCTTGCGCAGGCACGCCATTTCGATCGCGCGGTGGGGCAGGCGTATCTGAAAATCGGGATGGGCCGAGGCGGCGGTCAGCCGGGCCCGCCGCAAGCGCTCACGCGCCCGGCCGGCGCGCTTTCTGATGTCGGGTAACTTCAGGTGATAGATGCGAAAAGAAGGCGACATTGATCATCGCACGATCCGCCTCGGCGCACGATCATCCGTCAATCCAGCCACTGCTTTTTGTCCTTCAGCTTGGCCGGCACGTATTCTTCCGTAACAAAGCTGAGTGACTTGTTGCAGAGGGCCTCGACTTCCATCTTGAAGCCGTTGCGGACGAGCTTCTTGATTTCCTTCTCCCAGGGGCGTTTGCCCTCGAACCACGGGTACGCCAGGATCTGCTTGCAGCGCTTCACGTCGGCGCTGTCCAGGCCCAGCTTCACGTCGTCGCTCAGCTCGTACCGCTCGTAGTCGAACGCGGACACGCCGTNNCACGCCGATGAACACCGCTTCGGGGACGGCCATCCGCCGCGATTCGTAGGCCAGGTTGATCGAGCCCTGCTTGATGACGGAGTAGATGTAGTACCCCCACGGGTCACAATCGAGCAGCGCGTAGACCGGCAGCTTCAACTCGTTGTGCATGCGGTGGAGCAGCCGGCGCATGCCGCGGGTGGGCTGGCCGGAGCCGTGCGAAACAATGCAGTTGTGCTTCTCCCAGAAACGGTCCTCGTAGAAGCGGCGCCACACCGTGTCTTTTTCGACGTGCAGGATGAACTTCGCCTTGCACTTCTTGAACTGGATGATGTCCGGCTCGACGATGCTGGGCACGGCGTACCCGGCCGAGCCCATGCGGGTGCAGTCCAGTTCGTTGCCGGAGTCCACCAGCGTGATCGGGCCGACCAGGTTGCCGCGATTGCTCGCGAAGATGTGCAGCTCTTCCCGCAGCGAATCCAGCGCCACCTCCAGGTCTTCCAGGATCGGGTCGGACTCGTCCTGGTCGTCAAACGTCTTCTCGTTGGTGCCCTTGACGGTGTGCTTGGCCAGGTAGTAGATCTGACGGATGCTGGCCGTCTTGTCCTCGTCCACCAGTTGCTTGCACTTGGACGCGACCAGCATGGTCTGCATGAACCGCTTGGCCTGGCCGTAGTTGAAGAAGTTCCGCCGCTGGGTTTTGTCGCCCATCTCGATGTAGCGGGTCTTTTCATTGAAGCTGACGTTGCTCAGGGCCCGGATGGGAATGTCCACAAACGGGTCCTTGTGCTTCTCGGCCAGGGCAACGACGGCGTCGGCCAGCTTCGCGAGCCTGGCCTGCGTGGCGTGCCCGTCGCCCTTGGCACGGCGAGGCGATGGCGTGGCAGACGCGGCANNTAGGATTTTTACGTTTCTTTGGAGTCTTGGGCATACGTACAACTTCTCGTCCGCACGGCGGACCCTACTTTTTTCGCCTCGGACGGGCGGGCTTCCCTGTCGGCGGCGGGGGCGCCTCATCCTCAAAAAGGACGCCTTGTTCCGGCTCGTCGGGCTCGCCGCCATCGCTTCGATCCACAACGATCGTGTCCGCCAGGCCCGGCTCGCTGGATTTGTGAACGACGTTCCCGTGATCGTCGAAATCCATGTCCGCCGCGGCCGTGTAACGCTCCGACATCTTCATCAGGTTCCCGCGGAAGTTCGCTCGGTTCACGCGGGTCATCTCGCCGACGGCGCTGACCACCTCGTCAATGTAGCGTGTGAACACATCACGCCGGCGGGCGTACGCCACCTTCGTCCGCTTTCGCTTCAACAACACGCCCAGCCGCCGCCCGCACTCGGCAATCGCCAGCTTGATTTCCTTGCGAATCTCATCGTAGTCGGCGATGGCCTCCTTCGACTCGGACGTGAACGGCACCCAGACGCTGGCCATATGGACCAGCACAACCATCGGCGCCGCGGGCAGCGAGCCGCGTGATTGCGACAGGCCGTACTTGTTCCAGCCCGTTTCCACCACCGAGCGGTACATGCTGCACCCGCTCTGCTGGTAGAGCAGCGGCACGCGGTTGGCGAATCGGAGCACGCGGGTCTCGGGCGGCTCGGACGTATCACCATTGCTCTTGTCGCCGCGGAGCCAGTCACCGCCGAGTTCGCCGCCGTAAGCGATTCCCACTTCAATCTGGAACGGATTGCCGCGGTAGACGGCCGGGGGCCGGGTGGTGGCCGTGTAGAATTCCGCCTTGATGCCTTTCAGCAGGCCGGCCAGGATCGCCTCCGCCCCGATGGGAGCCAGGCAGTTGGTGGCCGGCGCCATGATGCGCGTTTTCTGCAGGGCGTTGTAGAGCTTCTCATGACTCTGGGGGTCGACCGTCTTCACCCAGGTGCGCGGCGTAAGGCCGGCAGTCTCACAGACCGCCTTGGAGATGGTCGGGCTGACCCGGGAGAACTCCGTCTGGAGAAACGCCCCCACCTGCTGACACTCCGTCTCCTTCAGCATCTTCATGAGCGTGCCCAGCTCGATGCCGTACGGATGCGGCTTGATCTCCCGCGGGGCGGGCGGCAGCTCATGTACGCTGCGCGGGTACTCCCGGACCTCGCCGGTGGGCAGTTGGTACACAAAGCACCCGTGCGGGTTCGCGATGGCCGTCTGGTCCACGTACTCATCCACGCTCTGGCGGCCCTTCACGTAGCTGGCCTCCAGCTCGATCTCGACGCGGGTGCCGTGCTCCCAGTCCACCTCCACCGCGTCATCATGGATGATGTCCGGCTTATTCTTCTTGGTGTCGATGGCCAGCTTGTAGTGGTGGGCATCCTTCTTGCCCGCGATCCGGCTAATGATGCTGATGGGCTTGCCGGTGGTCAGCAGGCCGTACATGCCGGCAGCGCTGATGCCGATTCCCTGCTGCCCGCGTGCCATCTTAAGCCTATGGAATTTCGAACCATAAAGCAGCCTGCCGAAGATATTTGGGATTTGCTGTTTCACGATCCCCGGGCCGTTGTCACGCACACAGACGCGAAATCGGTCTTCGGTAAGTTGGGTGACATCGACCCGGATCTCCGGCAGAATGCGGGCCTCTTCGCAGGCATCGAGGCTGTTGTCCACCGCTTCTTTTACGGTAGTCAGCATGGCTTTGCGCTTGTTGTCGAATCCGAGCAGGTGGCGGTTCTTTGCGAAGAACTCCGAAACGGAGATCTCCCGCTGTTGCCGGGCCATCTCCTCGGCCGAGAGGCCGCGCACGCGGCCGGGGCGCGACTTGGCCGCCGTCGAATTGGTTTTTGGGGCTCTTTTCACAGTTTCCGCTGGGGACAACCCCGCCCGGCCGTCTGAGAACGAAAGAGTCAGTTGGGACTCCCCGGCCGACGGGGACGACGCTCCGGTCTGTCTCATAGCTGCCGTCCTGGCCAGTCGCTGCGCAGTTTACCTCCGTTCACCGTCATCGTAGCGGTGCGGCACGTTCGATCAAGCGACCTGCTACTCCTAGGTCGGCTCAGCGGTAGAAAACACATCACTCCTGCGCGGCTCTGCGGGCCGCCACAGGCGCCCCAACGTGCCGCAGGAGCCGGGCCCCTCTCGCACCGTGTGTACAAGCTGTGATTTTCTTTTGGGGATGGCGGAAAAGACGGTTCATGGTACAATACGGGTCACGTCGCTACGGCGAGCGTGTCTGTTGTGTAACTTGCTATGTAGAAACGTGTTACATACTGGTCTCACCGCGACCGGGTTCGCTGCGCGGTCCAGTGCTCCGGTGCGAGGCTGTTCGGGGCGTTTGTGGAGACAATGACAACCATCGGCGCGTCCCTCTGGACGGACATCATGGCTCATGTGCGGTTGAACCACCCGGACCTGGTCCGGGGCTGGTTCGTCCACCTGGAGCCTGGCGGATTGACCAACGGCGTGCTGACCATCACCGCGGCCAATCCCGCCCAGATGCGTTACCTGGAACAGCACTGTGCTCGCCCGTTCGCAGAGGCAACCCAGGCGGCGACCGGCCGGCTGGTCAGTGTGGCGTTCCGGTCCAGTGGCACGGAGGAGCTTGAGGACGAATATGGGCGGACCCCCTCGTTCGTCCATGAAGACGGTGGTCTGGTGCTGAACTCGGACTACGTCTTCGAGAACTTCGTCATCGGCCCATGCAACCGCCTGGCGCATGCGGCGGCCGTGGCGGCGGCGGAGAGTCCCGGGCGGGCGTACAACCCACTGTTTGTCCACGGGAATGTGGGATTGGGCAAAACGCACCTGCTGCAGGCGATCTGCCACGGCGTGCAAGCCCACCCGGAAGAACTGCGGGCCCTGTATATCTCCTGCGAAACATTCACCAATCACTTCATCGAGGCGGTGGAGCGGGGCGCGTTGAACCGGTTTCGCTATCGTTACCGCCACGTGGATGCACTCGTGATCGATGACATCCAGTTTCTGGCGGAGCGGGAGCGCAGCCAGGAAGAGTTTTTTCACACGTTCAACACCCTGCACCAGGGCCAGCGGCAGATCGTGCTGTCCGCCGACTGCTCGCCGTCGGAAATCCCCAGCCTGGAAGAGCGGCTCGTCAGCCGGTTCAACTCCGGGCTGGTCGCGCGGATCGACGCGCCGTGCCTGGAAACACGGATGGCGATCATCCGGAAGAAGGCCAAGGTGCGGTGCATTGAGGTGCCGGAAGACGTAGTGCGGTTCATCGCCTCACGTGTGGACAGCAACATTCGTGAGTTGGAAGGGGCGCTGGTCAAGATCGACGCCATCAGCCAGATGAAGGGCGGCCAGATCGACATGGCCGTGGCATACGAGGCCCTCGGGAAGCGGGAAGCCCCGTCCTCCATAACCATCCAGGACATCCTGCAGGCCGTCACGGCATGGTACAATGTCCGTCTGGGCGACATCCAGGGGCGCAAGCGACACAAGTCCATCGCCCGCCCCCGCCAGGTGTGCATGTATCTGGCTCGCGAGTTGACTTCCCACAGCCTGGAGGAAATCGGGGCCTATTTCGGCGGGCGTGACCACACCACCGTGCTGCACGCCAGCCGGCTGATCGGAGCGCTCCGGGCTCAGGAGGGCAAGCTCGACGACGCTCTCCAGGAGATCACCCGGGTTCTGCAGCGTCGGCCGGCCGGCACGGCTCACACGCCGGGGCACAAGTGATGTGAGGTTCGGGCCATACTCCAGCCCCCTTGCTGTTGGGCCGTGCGAGGAACAATGCAGCCGACGGACAAAACAGTGACGTGCCGGGAAAACCGTTACAGCTCTGTCACGCAGGCAGGCAAGGTGACAGATCGTGGAACCGCCGGTATACTAGTAGGTTACGAATTCGTGCCCGGCGGAAGTGACGCTTCTCACAGGCCATAAGACGGATACTGTTTTTTTCTACTCCAGTTCCCCAGAAGGGGAGCCAACAACAGAGAGTTCCGCATGAAACTGCGTGTGAATCGTCATGAACTTGCGGAGGGGCTCGCGGCGGTCAGTGGTGTGGCGGCCTCCCGGACTCCCAAACCGATCCTCCAGTGCGTCCTGATGGAGGCACAAGGCGACTGCTGCGTGCTGAAAGCCACGGACCTGGAAATCAGCGTGCGCTTCACCGTGACGCAGGTGGAGGTGGAAGAGAAGGGGGACATTCTGGTTTCAGCGGACAAGCTGTCCCAGATTGTCCGGGAATCGGGAGACGAGATCCTGTCAATTGAAACCGGTGAAGGGCTGTGCCACGTGCGTGGCCAGGACAGCCACTTCCAGATCTATCAGCAGGATGCGCGGGAGTTCCCCCCGGTCCCTTCGATGGACGGGCCCGCGGACTTTGAGCTGGAGACGGGGGAGTTGCGGCGGCTGGTGGGGTGGACCGCCTTCGCCGCCGCTCGGGAGACAAGCCGCTACGCGATCAACGGCGTGCTGTGGGAGCTGCAGAAGGGGCAGCTGTGCCTGACGGCGACGGACGGTCGGCGTCTGTCCCACGCAGAAGGCAAGCCCAAGACGGCCACCGATCGCTCGATCCGAGCCATCGTTCCCATCAAGGCCCTGAACCTGTTCATGCGGATTGTGGGAGAGGCGGAGGGCGACGTGGGAGTCAGCGTGACGGAGAACGAGAACCAGGTCGTGTTTCGGTGCAGCCGGGCAACGGTGAGCTCCGCCCTGGTGGAGGGGCAGTTCCCGAACTATCGGGACGTGATCCCGACGGACAGTGACAAGAAGGCGGACTTGAACACGGCGGATTTTCTCAGTGCCATCCGGCGAGCGGCCCTGCTGACGAGCGACGAATCGCGAAGCGTGAAGTTGTCGTTCCAGGGGGATGAGCTCGTGCTGACCGGGCGGGCACCGGAGGAGGGGGAAGCGGTGGTCCGCATGTTGGCGGCTTTTCAGGGGGAGCCGGTGGACATCGGGTTTAATCCCGTGTTCCTGGTGGATGCGTTGAAGGTCGTGGAGTCGGAGCGGGTGACGCTGGATTTGAAGGCGTCCAATCGGCCTGGGATTCTGCGTTGCGGCTCGGACATGCTGTACGTCGTCATGCCCTTGAATCTGTCCTAGGGCAGGCGAGGGGTCGGTGGGGGCATGGAGCCGAACCGTCACACGTGGGATTGGATCGTGCGGAACCGGCAGCCGCGAGACAAGGCGGTTCCGGTGGGGGCGTGTCTGCCGGATCGAAAGAGGGCGTTGGAGGAACGCCGGGCCGTGCGCGAGGCGATTGGGGCGTTTGTGGATGAGGAATTTCGCAACCTGTGCACGCTGGGGTAAATCAGGGGATCGGAAGTCGTCATCCTGGCGAGGTCGGCGCCAGCGCGTGAGGCAATGCGATTGCGCTGGCTGACGAAGCTGCGCAGCCATCTGATGCAGACGTGCCGGTCGTTCAAGGCCCGGCGCCTGCGTTTTGACGTGGGGGATGGCGACGACTGTTTCGGCGGGCCGGAGGCGGAGAGGGTGGATAGAGAAGAAGGATCGAGCAGAGCGTGAGTACGGAATCGACAAGTGATCTGCCCGTGCGGCTCGAGGAAGAGGTTCGCGCGGGGGACGTTGGTCCTGCAGAGCGGGATGCGGAGAGTACGGGGTCCGAAGGCGGGTATGACGCCGACAGCATCACGGTGCTGGAAGGGCTGAGCGCAGTGCGTCACCGGCCGGCGATGTACATCGGCGGGACCGGACTGTCCGGCCTGCACCATCTGGTGTACGAGGTGATCGACAACGCCATCGATGAGGCGATGGCGGGCTTCTGCAACCAGATCCTCGTGAAGTTCACCACAGAGGGCACGTGTGCCGTCGTCGACAACGGGCGGGGCATTCCCGTTGAGCCGAAGGAGATGGAGAACCCGAAGTTCAACGGGCGTCCGGCCCTGGAAATCGTGATGACGGTGCTGCACGCCGGCGGCAAGTTCGACCACAAGGCGTACCGCGTGTCGGGGGGCCTGCACGGAGTCGGTGTCAGCGTGGTGAACGCGCTGAGCGAATGGCTCGAAGTGGAGGTGAAGCGCGGCGGCAAGACGTACACCATGCGGTTTGAGCGCGGGGAGACGGCCAAACCGCTTCGCGTGGTGGCCGAGAACACGCCGGGGTCGGGAACGCGCGTGGAGTTCAAGGCGGATCCGCTGATCTTCCCGGATACGGCGTTCAAGCTGGAACCGCTGGTGGCGCGATTCCGTGAGCTGGCGTACCTGAACGAGGGCCTTCGCATCCAGGTGGTGGATGAGCGCTCGGACAAGGAGTTTGACTTCTGCTTCCGCGACGGGATTCGCGAATTCGTGCAGCATCTGTCCGAGGGCGCCGAGCCGCTGCACTCAAGCGTCATTCGGCTGGCGGCCACCGACGAGGAGCAGGGGCTTGGCTGCGAGATTGCCCTGCAATACACGGATAGCTTCACCGAGAACACGGTCTGCTTTGCCAACAACATCAAGAACATTGACGGGGGCATGCACCTCTCGGCGTTTCGCAGTGCCCTGACGCGCGTGGCAAACGCCTATGCCCGCAAGGCCGGACTGCTCAAGGGGGACCTGACGCCGGCGGGCGAAGACTGGCGCGAGGGCCTCACGGCGGTCGTGTCGGTGAAGGTGCCGGACCCGCAGTTCGAGTCGCAGACGAAAGTCCGACTGCTGAACCCGGAGGTGGAGACCTTCGTCCAGCAGACGGTGAACGAGCAGCTTCGGAACTTCCTGGAGGAAAACCCCTCTGACGCCAAGCGGATCGTGCAGAAGGGCATCCAGGCCGCCCAGGCCCGCGAGGCCGCGCGCAAGGCACGCGACCTGGCGCGCAAGAGCGCGATGAGCGGCGCGGGGTTGCCCGGCAAACTCTCCGACTGCCGGAGCAAAACGGTGGAGGAGACGGAGCTCTACCTGGTGGAGGGTGACTCGGCCGGCGGCAGCGCCAAGCAGGGCCGTGACTCCATGACGCAGGCCATCCTGGCCCTGCGGGGGAAGATCCTGAACGTGGAGCGGGCCCGCATTGACAAGATGCTGTCGCACGAGGAGATCAAGAACATCATCTACGCCGTGGGGTGCGGCATCGGCGAGGATGATTTTGACCTTCAGAAGCGCCGGTACGACAAGCTCATCATCATGACGGACGCGGACGTGGACGGAAGCCACATTCGCACCCTGCTGCTGACGTTCCTGTTCCGGCACATGCGACCGCTGATCGAAGCGGGCAAGGTGTACATCGCACAGCCTCCGCTCTACCAGATCCGCAAGGGCAAGCACGTGGAGTACGTGCTCAACGAGCAGCGCCTGCACGACAAACTGTCCCAGCTCGGGCGGGAGGGAACGGTGCTGATCGTTCGGGACTCTCACGGCGAGCGGACGATCGAAGGGGCGGCGCTGGCCAATGCGCACAGCCTGCTGGACCGCATCGCGGGCAAAGCACGGATCCTGGCCCGGCGCGGCATCGATTTCCGGGATCTCATCTGTAACCAGCGCGATCGAAGACGCGGCGTGCCCGCCATTCTGGCCCGGATTCAGACGCCCGGCCGGCCGGAGATGGAAAGCCGGTTCTTCCACAACGAGGAAGAGCTGATGGCCTTCCGGCAGCAGCTTGCGGAGCAGGTGGGTACGGTGGAAATTGTGGAGGCGCGGCACCTTCGCGTCGTGGACGAGTCGCCCAACGGGAACGGAGAGGGCGCCGCGCCGGCGCGGCGCATCGTGCGCTATGAGCTGCGCGAGTGTCGGGCCCTCGAGGCCCGAATCCGCGAGCTGGCGGAGCTGGGGCTGGACGTCGCAGACTGGTTTCTGGAACGCGAGGAACTCGTGACCGGGGAACTGCCTCCGGCCAAGTTCATCCTGCGCCACGGCGACAAGCCGGAGGTGGAGCTGGACAACCTTTCACAGGTGGGCCAGGCCGTCCGCGATCTGGGGGCCGGCGGGCTGAACATCAAGCGTTTCAAGGGCCTGGGCGAGATGGATGCGGACGATCTGTGGGAGACCACGATGAATCCGGAGAACCGGACGCTCCTGCGGGTGCGCGTCAGCGACGATCCGGACGACAGCGAGCAGTACGACATTGACGTCCGGGAGGCAGATCGCATGTTCACCCTGCTCATGGGGGAGGGCGTCGAGCAGCGGCGCCGCTTCATCGAGGATAACGCGGTCTACGTGAAGAACCTCGACGTGTAGGCAAGATGCCCGCCGGACAACCGATTCCCTTGTGCCCGGACGGCTCGCAGGCCTCTGGCGGCCCGCAAAGCCCGATTGACCCATGAACTACTTCGCGCACGCCACGCTGGTTCTGCCGATGGGTCGGCCCCCGCTGACGGCAGGGAGCATCCTGCCGGACCTGATCCGATATGCGGGGGCTCGTCGAACGCACCGGCCGGCGCCGTGGAACGGGACGGACGCCGGCCCACAGCACGGGGAGCCCCTGGCCGACCTGGCGGACGGAATCCGGAGTCATCTGGAGGCGGATGCGGCCTTCCACACAAGCACGTCCTTCGTGTCGCTGATGCAGGAGCTGATGACCTTCACGCGGCGAGAGGTACCCATTCTGGCGGATCACTGGACGCGATGGTTGCTGCCGCACGTGGCGGCGGAACTGGTACTCGATCGCCTGCTGGTCCGGGCGGACCCCGCCGGGGCGGAGGCGTGCTATGAGGCGATCCGTTGGCTGCACGACAGCGACGTGTTGCCCACCGTTTGTGAGGGCTATGACGTGGACGTGCCCGTCACGCGTGCCGTGCTGGCCCAGTGGGTCTCCAACCGCCGGCTGCACAGCTATGACACGTTCGACGGTCTGGCATTTGCGGTCGAACGGTCGCTCGGCGTGTTCGGGCGACCGGTCTTCGCCCCAGGGGAGCGAGGGGCATTGGAGGCCGTCGCAGACCGTGCCGAGGCGCTGATGGGCGATCCGCATCGCCTGCTGCCGATGGTCAAGCGCCGGCGGCGTTGATTGGACCTACGGGGCGTGCTACCATCCGGCTCGCCGGTGTGCCCCCCGGCTTCAGGTGAGGACAACCTTGGATCACCGACTGAAAGATGACCGCCTCCGCAAGCTGGAGAAGCTGCGGGAGTTGAATGTCGACCCGTACGGACGGCGGTTGCCGGACGTCGAGCCGATCGAGTCGGTCCGGACGAAGGCCGAGGGGCTGGGCTTGGAGCCCGGGCAGGCGGCGGACGGCGCGCGCGCCCGGGTGGCGGGCCGGGTGATGCTCCAGCGGGTGATGGGAAGCCTGGTCTTTCTGACCATCCAGGACGGCGGCGGGCGGATTCAGGTCGGGCTGTCGAAGAAGGCACTGGCGGAATCCTGGCCGGTGATCAAGCTGCTGGATTTGGGCGACATCATCGCCGTGGACGGGTGCCTGGGCCTGACCAAAACCGGTGAATTGACGGTCTGGGCGGACGCTTTTGTTCTTCAGGCGAAGTCGCTGCTGCCGCCGCCGGAGAAATGGCACGGGCTGACCGACGTGGAGCTGCGGTATCGGCGGCGCTACGTGGACCTGTTCGCCAACCCGGACGTGCGGGACGTATTCCGCAAGCGAAGCGCCATCATCCAGGCCATTCGGGACTACCTTGTGGGCCTGGACTACATCGAGGTGGAAACCCCGGTGCTCCAGCCCATCTATGGCGGAGCGGCGGCCCGGCCCTTCCTGACCCATCACAATACGCTGGACATGCCGCTGTACCTGCGGATCAGCCCGGAGCTGTATCTGAAACGGCTGCTGGTCGGCGGGATGGAGCGGGTCTTCGAATTCTCGCGCAATTTCCGAAACGAGGGCATCAGCACGCAGCACAATCCGGAGTTCACGCTGCTGGAGCTGTACGAGGCCTACGCGGACTACAACGTGATGATGGAGCGGGTGGAGCGGATGACCGCGGCGGCCATCGAGCGGATCGGCGGGGGTTTCCGTCGGAGCTTCGACGGGCAGGAGTTGGACTTTACGCCGCCCTGGCCGCGTCGCAAATATGCCGACCTGTTCCGCGAATACGTGGGTGTGGACATGACGGAGCTGCCCGCGGTGCGCTCGAAGGCCGCGGAAGCGGGCATGGAGCAGGCGGGCAAGGCGGATGCGGTTGTGGTGAATGAGCTGTTCGAGTTGCGGGTGGAGCCGCACCTCGTGCAGCCGACGTTCGTCTGTGACTACCCGGCCGAAATCTGCGCCCTGACGCGGCGGCACCCGGAGGATCCGTCCCTGGCCCTGCGGTTCGAGGCGTTCGTCTGCCGGATGGAGATCGGCAACGCCTACACGGAGCTGAACGATCCGCAGATCCAGCGCGAGAACTTCGCGCGGAAGCTGGCGGGCGAGGGCGACGAGACCATGGCGGTGATGGACGAGGATTTTCTGACCGCCCTGGAGTACGGAATGCCGCCGGCGGGCGGACTTGGCGTGGGTATCGATCGGCTGGTCATGCTGCTGACGGACCGGCCGAGCATTCGCGACGTGATCTTGTTCCCCCTGCAGCGTCCGCGGAAGGGCCAGGAGGGCCCGGAGACGGACGAGACCTCCGAAGAGCGGGACACGGATGTATAAGCTCTTTCTGATCCTTCGCTATCTGCGGCGCCGGCTGATCATTCTGCTGCCGATCATCGCGGTGTGGCTGTGCGTGGCCATGGTGCTGATCGTGGTCAGCGTGATGGGCGGCTTCCTGGAGATGGTCAAGGAGCGCACGCGGGGCCTGCTCAGCGACCTGATCATCGACAACGACACCCTGCAGGGTTTTCCGTATTACCAGGAACTCATTGACGAATTGAAGCTCGAGCTGCCGGACCTGATCGAGGCGGCCACGCCCGTGATTTACAACTACGGCATCCTGCGGGTGAAGGACTACAACTACACCAAGCCCGTTCAGGTCGTGGGCGTCCGACTCGACGAGTTCCAGGGTGTAAACGATTTCGAAAACGCCCTGTACTACAATCGTTACTATCCCGGCACCACGACCCTGCAGAAGCAACAGCAGGCCGTATCCGGCCTGGCGGAATCCGGGAAGTGGCTGTTGCCGGAGGAATACGAGACGGCGTTTGCCCGTTTCCGGGCCAAGCACAGGGCGGAGGTTGCAGCGCTGACGCCGGAGATGACCTCGCCGCACGGCGTGGGACGGTATCGCCCCGGGTTCGCCGCGCCGGGGTATGAGGGTGAACCGCTGTGGGGCATCATCGTCGGCACGGACATCATCAACACGCGAACGGCCAAGGGGACGTACGAACGCGAGTTCCGGCGCGGATGCGAGATCATTCTGGCTCTGCTGCCGCTGACACAGCAGGGCGTGATCTCGGGCGCGGGCTTCCTCACGGTGCCCGTGCGGTACGCCGACGACTCGTATACGCGGGTGTACGACATTGACCGTCTGTGCGTCTATGTGGATTTCCAGTACCTGCAGGACCTGCTGGATATGGAGCCGCAGGAGCGCGTGGACGGGGGCTGGACTCCGGCCCGCGCGTCCCAGGTCCTCATCAAGCTCAAGGACGGGCAGGATGCATACGCGGCGCGGGACCGGGTCATGGAGGTCTGGCACGCGTTCTTCCAACGCATCGCCACGAGGGTGACGCCGGAAGACGAGATGTTGATGAGGCGCGTCAAGACCGAAACGTGGCAGGAGCGGCAGCGGGCCTACATCGAGGCGGTGGAGAAGGAGAAGATCCTTGTTCTCATCCTGTTCATGGTCATCAGCCTGGTGGCGGTGGTGGTCGTGTTCTGCGTGTTCTACCTGATCGTGTCGCACAAGACCCGGGACATCGGGATCATCAAAAGCGTGGGCGCTTCGCCCTGGGGCGTGGAGGCGATCTTCGTGGCCTACGGGGCGGCGGTGGGGATCATCGGCGGAATCGGAGGGACGATCACGGGCGCGGTGTTCGTGCGCTACATCAACGAGTTGCAGGAGGCCCTGGCCTGGATCAATCCGGATCTGCGGGTCTGGAACCCGGAGGTGTACGCGTTTGACCGCATTCCGACGACGATCAACCCGTGGGAGGCTGCCACGATTCTGGTGGTCGCCATCCTGGCGTCCATGATCGGCGCCCTCATCCCGGCGATCCAGGCGGGCCGGGTCTGGCCCGTAAAGGCGTTGCGATATGAATGAGCCGATCCTGACCGCGACCGGGCTTCACAAGTCCTACCGGATGGGGCCGGAGATGCTGCGCGTGCTGCGCGGTGCCTCCGTGAGCGTCCAGCGGGGAGAATGGCTGGCGATCATGGGGGCAAGCGGCTCGGGCAAGAGCACGTTGCTGCACATCCTGGGGGCGCTGGACGTGCCGGACGACGGGACGGTGCGATTCAACGGGCAGGAGATATTCACCCAGGGTGTGCGCGCCCAGGAGCGAATGCGCAACCAGTCTGTGGGGTTCGTCTTCCAGTTTTATCATCTGCTGCCCGAACTGAACGTCCTGGAGAACATCCTGCTGCCGGCCATGGTACGGTACTCCGTGCTCGAATGGATGCGCGAGGGAAAGCGGGCGCGCGAGTACGCCCGAACGGTTCTCGAGCAGGTGGGGCTGGAACGGCGCGGGCGCCATCGCCCGAACGAGCTTTCCGGCGGCGAGCGGCAGCGGGCGGCCATCGCCCGGGCCCTCGTGAATCAGCCGGAACTGCTGCTGGCGGATGAGCCGACGGGCAACCTGGACGCCACGACGGGCCAGGGCATTCTGGCCGTTCTCCAGACGCTCAACACGCAGGGGCAGACCATTGTCATGGTGACCCACGACCCGAGCGTGGCGGACATGGCCCACCGCCGCGTGCACCTCATGGAGGGGCGCATCCGGACGTAGGTGTGCGGCCGTGCCGGTCCACGATCTTCGGCGATCACGCAACGAGACATGGGCCCGCGGTTCGGATTGCCGCGGGCCCGTCGGTGGCTCTGGATCGGAGGGCACTCCGCCGTTCGAAATCGTCCCCCCCGCCGCTCAGGAGGGCATGCGGGACCGGGAGTGCGGCGGCGTTCGCTGGAGATAAGTGCGCCTGAGCTTGCTCACCGTTTCCAGGCGGCGTTCCGCCATCAGGTCCGCGGCGCGGGCGGTGGAAAGCCCCTCGCGCTCCGCAATGTCGCAGATGGTGTGGATCGTGTTGTAGATCTTGCTGACCATTCGCGTGGCGCGGTCCTTGGAATAGGATTCCAGTTCCAGGAACACGTTCATCAGCCCGCCGGCGTTGATGGCATAATCGGGCGCGTACAGAATGTTGCGCTTCCGGAGTACCTCCGCCATTTCCAGCGTTTCCAACTGGTTGTTCGCGGCGCCGGCCACGACGGAGCACTTGAGCGCTTCCACCGTCTTGGGGTTGAGGATGGCGCCCAACGCGCAGGGTGCGAACACGTCACAGACAACGCCGTAAATTTCCGCCGGCCGGACGACCGTGACCTTCTTCAGGCCGCCCGTCGCCTCGCGGCAGCGTTCCTCGTTGATGTCCGTCACGTACAGCGTGGCGCCGGCCTCGGCCAGGCGGTGCGCCAGGTGAGTCCCCACGTGGCCCATCCCCTGAATCGCCACGGTCAGGTCCTTGAGCTTCTTGCCCGGCAGCCGCCGCTCCACGCACGCCTCGATGCCGCGCAACGTGCCGTAGGCCGTGAACGGCGACGGGTCGCCGCTGCCTCCGTGGGATTCGGCGACACCGACCACGTGGGACGTTTCCATGAAGACGTACTCCATGTCGTCCACGGACGTGCCGACGTCCTCGGCGGTGATGTAGCGGCCGTTCAGGCCCTCGATGAAGCGGCCCAGGGCCCGGAAGAGCCCCTCGGACTTGTCCTTCTCCGGATCGCCCATGATGACGGTCTTCCCGCCGCCGAGGTTGAGGCCGGAGACCGCGGCCTTGTAGGTCATGCCCTTGGAGAGCCGCAGGGCGTCGACCAGCGCTGCGTCTTCCGACTCGTAGGTCCACATGCGGGAGCCGCCCAGGGCCGGGCCCAGGTGCGTGTTGTGGATGGCGATGATGGCCCGAAGGCCCACATCGGAGTCGTTGCAGAGCACGACTTGCTCATGTCCCATGTCGCGGATGAGATCAAAGCTGTGCATAACGGGACCCTCCAAACTGGAACGGGAGTTCTAATTCCTCCGCCGATGCCGAGGAGGATGAGGCCGGCACGACACGGAGGCCCGCGCCGCGTCCCTCTCGGCCGACGACCAGAACGGTTTTGCCACGCGGCAGCCCGCGCGGCTACGCGGATCGTATGGGCATGAGCTCTCTGCCGCAACGGGGCAGGCGCGGCGCCGGGGAGGCCCAGGGGCGGCGTGTTCCGCCCTGTGGGCGGGCGGCGGCGGGGTGGAAAAGGCATCCCGTAGGCGGTCAGAACGTTGCGTTCGATGCTGTTTCTTCACCCGAGCAGGCTCCACGCCGATAGAAGGCGGGTTGAGCACAGGAGTAGCCTGCATGTTCAAGTGGAAATGCCTGTCCTGCTTCGGGGTGATCGCGGTTGGCGTGGTGGGCTTTCTTCGGGTGGTCTCGAACGAGATCCTGGCCATCGAGAAGCAGTTGAGGCTGCTGGAAGTTGAGGATCGCGCCCGCCAGGCGCAGGCAAAGCGATTTGAGCAGCAGGCGGCCTGACCCTGACATGCGCGCCGCTGCCCGTTATGCCGGCTCCGCTTCGGCGCCGCGGCCCCGGCACGGTCTCCGCGGCGCGACCGTCCCCATGTTGACTTAACCCCGTCTCCGTCTTAGAGTTGTCGCAGAATCTCGCTCTCGCGCCCTGACCTGCTTGATCTGGAGAGAGCCCATGATCTCGCATCCGGTTCGCTTCTCCAAACTCCGGACGCTGGTGTTCTTGTTTGCGACCCTCACCGTGCTGGGGGGTGCCGGGTTGGTCTGGCAGGGGCTGGATGCGGTCATCCGGCAGAATCAGCCGTGGACCGTGCTGGTGCCGTTTGTCGGGTACGGGGTCGCCCTGATCACCGCCGCTATCGTGATGATGGGCTTTACCGTGTTGCTGGTAAAGATCGAATCTCACTCCAACCGCCAGTACAACCAGACCCTGGAACTCTGCGAACTGCTCCGCAAACAGCAGAACGTGCTGGGCTCCATCTCTCAAACCAGCCGGCTGTCGGAAGCAACCAAGTCCATCACGTCGCGTGAGGAAGAGCGGGAGGCCGTCCGTTCCGCCATCCGGGAGGAAATGGCCCGCGAGGACTGGGAGGCGGCGCTGTATCTGGTGGACCAGATGGAGCACCGTTTCGGCTATCGGGACGAGGCAGAGCGCCTGCGGGAGCAGGTCATCGAGGCCCGCACGGCCGACATGCGGAACCGGTTGAACGAGGCGTTGGAGCGCATCGAGGAATGCTGGAACCAATTCCAGTGGGACCGCGCCCGGCAGGAGATCGAACGCCTGATGCGCGTGCTTCCGGACGACAAGCACACCAAGCGCCTGCCGGAGGAGCATCAGCGACGCCGGGAGGCCCGCAAGGCGGAGTTACTGGCGGACTGGCACGAGGCCGTCAAGCAGACCGGGCTGGAAGAGGACATTGACGTGGACAAGGCCGTCGAGATTCTGGCCGAGCTGGACGGCTACCTCACGCGGGAGGAGGCGCGGGCGCTGGAGGAGTCGGCCCGCGGCGTCTTCCGGGCAAAGCTGGCTCAGTACGGCACGCAGTTTGAGCTGGCCTGCAAGGACAAGCGATGGCGCGAGGCCCTGGAGATCGGTCTGCAGATCGTGGAAGAGTTCCCCAACTCCAAAATGGCACACCAGGTTCAGCAGATGGAAGGCGTGCTTCGGCAGCGCGCAGGCCTTTCCGGCGATGTCGAGGTGACCGCGGGCCCCTCGTCCGATAAGTGATCCAACTCGGTTTTCAGCCGTTTCGGCACGCCCGGCACGGGGACGGCGCCTGCCGGGGCCGGTCCTCACTGTCCACAATTCAACACCGGCGGTTCGGGTTCCGATAAGCACGCAGGTGCCCTGGGTGTGTCTCCGCGACGAGGGCGGAAAAAAGTGGTCCGAGATTGCCCGGGCTTGTGAACGAATTGTACGGTTGGGCAGGGAGCAGCAATGATCGGACGTTGAACGATGCGGGAGGCATCCTGCCAGCCAGCGGATCACCGGCCCTTTGCCCAGCGGATGCGGGCATCCGTGCTCGGTTTGCAGTGCAAATCCACCCTGCTGGTGGTTGCACTGACGCTGAGCGTGTCCGCCCTTGTGGGCGGGCTGTTCGTGCATTTCGCGGGCCGCCCTACGGCCCGCATCCAGCAGACTCACGCCCGGAACCTGGCGGCCATGCTGGCCGACCTGGCCGCTTCGCCCCTGGCCCGCGAGGATGAAGGCGGCCTGCAGAACCTGGCGGACCGGTTCGGACGGGGCGAGCCGCTTCTGTTCGTGGCGATCTGCGGCAGGGACGGGCGTCCGCTGGTGTCGGCCAGCAAGGCGGGGGTGCCGCTGCGATCGTTCTCCCTGCAGGAGGCCGCCCGGTTTCGCGAGACGCTGGGCCAGCCCACGCTCCGCCGGGCCCGACCTGGAATTCCGACGTTTCTGGACGTGAGCTATCCGGTGAACGCGCCGGCGGGGCAGGCGGGGTGCCCCTCGACGTTGTTGGGATACGTACGGGTCGGGTTCGACGTCCACACGATGCTCCGCGAATTCTCCTCCGTCATGGACCTGGTGATGGGCATCGGGCTGGTGGCGGTGCTGATCACCATCCCCCTGGCCTACCTCGTGGTGCGGCAGATCGTGCTGCCGCTGGACGAGCTGTCGCGTACGGCCGATCGGCTGGCACAGGGAAACCTGTCGGCCCGCTCGACGGTCGACCGCAATGATGAGATCGGCCGCCT
>MTKZ01015413.1_pt1 | contig 19084 bp, 14 predicted proteins | sample 1042781 | NCBI WGS metagenome assembly MTKZ01 (sample SAMN06212207, study PRJNA360539) | anaerobic digester metagenome | biome: Wastewater treatment plant; material: sludge; isolation source: anaerobic digester fed with sludge from wastewater treatment plant | place: Denmark: WWTP Viborg ... | reverse complement strand
CACCCTGAAACCACGAAAATGTCAGGGGAATTTTCGAAGCAGAAGAACTGCCCCTTTGGAGTGCGCAAGTCATACTTGCGCTTTCGCTTTCTTGTCCACGTAGTCCGTAAGTATGATCTTTCAACTTGATGGTTACGGTACCACGAAATTCAAAGCGCAAGTATGACTTGCGCACTCCAAAGGGGCGATGATACGAAGATTCGATTTCTTTTTTGGTTCTGTATGCGATAATGAGGCAAGGCTTTACATCAGACATCTATAATGCTGCTGGATTATTTGGGAGGCAGTTGAAACACCTGTTCCGCTAGCGGGGAAAGTGTCGGCGGGAGTTTGGCGTCAAGGGTGATGGTGTAGTCCTCAAGAACGCCTTCGTCCGCCTTGGTAACCTCGAGGGAATACGCGCCTCCATCGCCGGGTGTGACGGTGGCCTTGGCGGTCTGTTGTTTCGTGGAGGTCTGGACCGTGGCGATCGGGTTGCCCGCAGGATCAAACACATTCAGCCGCGCGGTCTCGCCCCCTTGTCCCTTGATGGACAAGGTAAACGCGCCGGTTTTGGGAGGCACGTAGAAATAGAGACGTCCGACTCCTTGGATCAGGGACAAGCCCTCGGCGGCATACAGTCCCGCGGGAGTGTTGGTACTGGTTATGGAATAGGCGCAACTTCCTGAGGTGAGAGCCAGGAAATACAGCCCCTCCGTTTCTGGCGTGAACCGGACTTCTCCGTTCGTCCCATGGGGGATCGTTCCGGAAAGAAGCGTTTTCATGGAGGGGTCCCGCAATTCCCAAAGGAGGGCGTTGTCATACGCGCCGACGGGAACGTCTTGCAGCAGGACCTCCGCCGGCGTGCCTGCGGTTGCGGCGAGGACGATGAGATTATCCCCCCGTAGTTTGATGTTTGGCCACGCAACGTGTTGCCCTGTCCCTTTCGGGACCCCCAGTTCGGCAATCTTCCCGACCTGCTTAAACGCCTCGGCAAACCAGGACTCCGGGTTTTCGCGCGGTTGGTGTTGGGCATCGAAACGCCCTTCCCGGATGGCGCTGTTTGCCCAGGTGAACCACTTCCAGTACTCCGCATGGTCGTCTTTGGTGTACGTGGGTCCCTCATAAAAAATCCAGTAGCCGTCCGTCACCCCGGAAATCATGACGGCATTCTTGCCCGAAAACTCGGGGTCGGCCCCGCGCACCGCAGGGTCAATGCCTCCCGTATAGATAAAGGGAATGCCCGCTTCACGGGGAATCTTTATGTTATCGAGAAGCCTGGCCTTGTTGCCCGCCAGGGACTCCTGTTCCGGGAGAAACCGGGAGGGCCGGCCGTAGGTGCAGGCATCGGCCAGGATCAGGGGCGCTTGTGCCGTAGCCCATTCCGGGTATACCGCCTGCACCATGAAGGGCGTGCCGGGGGCCGGATACACGCAGAATTGAAAGGCCGGGGCGATGGCGTCCACCGCCTGGCGGAGGGCGCGGCAGCGTTCGCGCCAGTGGTTTACCTGGAACTCGGCGAACGTTTCGTGGAGACCCTTCTCCTCGAGCCATGCCTTGCGTTTGTCCCGCGCAAGCGATGGAAGTTCAAGGTTGGCGGCTTCAGAAAATTGCTTCAGAATAATGTCATCATAGGACAACGAATACAGATTGCCTTGCTTTCCCGGGGCATAATTTTCGTAATCGAGAAACACGCCCATCAACGCGGGGAATTTCAGGCTGATGCGCGCATATTCCACGATATAGCGGGTGGTCCAGTCCCAAAAGGCGTCCGCGTTGGGACTCCAGAGGGCCTGTTCCATACCGTCTTCCCAGACAACCCGTTTCCCGTCGGCCTCGGGGCCGTCCGGCGCGGTCAGGGATCCGCGCATCCAGGGTAGGTGGAAGATGCCGTACTGGCCGCACCACGCGGCGACTCGCCGCACCTCGTCCAGGCGCTCGTGGCCGATACGGGGAGAAAAGACATTGAACCCGGCGTCCGCCGCAGCCTTCACCATCCATTCTTCCGTGACCCACTTGGCTTCGGGCTGCATGACCTTGTCCACGAGGATGCACAGTTTTTCGGACTTGCCCAATTCCGCGCGTGTGGTTGTTGCTTCCGTATACGCCGAAAATGAAATCAGGCTGAACACAACCCCGAGTGTGATGAAAAACTTCATTTGGTAAACTCCTATCCGTGTTGCAGGTTCCGGCGAATTTATATCTATTGGATTTCTTTCCTCCATCTAAAAATACTCCCCTATGGGTGTTATCCGCAAGCCGGGCTGGAAGAGGGTCGGTATTCCGCAATCCAGACTCAGAAGATGTTGGAAGGTAATAAAGAAGGACATGTGAAAAGGCCGTGCGATACATTCAGGCGCTCCCACCTGGATGCCGGTCTTTTTCGCGGCTTATCGGCCAATACTTTTACGGGAACCCCGGGCCGCGAAAAAACCGGTATGACGTGGGTCGGGTCGAGATAACAACTGGTTGGAAGACTTTAAGACTATGTATACTATATCGGCATATATCGGACCCCTTGCATGGGCCTTCTTCATGCCACCAGTTATGCCAGTGGTCGGGTATTGTCCCTGCTAACGATATCTTCCGCAAGGTATTGGGGCCCCGTTGAGAAAGCGGACCAGTTTGAAAGGATACGCTTATGGCTACAGCAATCGGCTTGTTTGCCTTGGGCATCTTGATGCTCTGGGCGGGTTCCGAATTCGTCACCCGCAATATCGGGCCACTGGCCCGTTCCCTGGGGGTGAAGGAACTGGTCATCACGGCGCTGGGCATCAGTGTGCTGTCCAGTTTGCCGGAATTGACCCTATCCCTGTTTGCGCTGGCAAAAGGGGATGCGGCCATTTCGCTTGGCAACATCATAGGCTCAAATTTTGTCACGCTGACCTTCGTCACGGCGATTTGCGCGCTGGTACGCCCCATAAACATCCATGAGGAAGTACAGGCCAGAGAGTCCAGCTGGATGATATTGTCCTCCAGTTTTGTGCTTCTGCTTGCCATGGATGGCCGTCTTTCGCGTTCAGAGGGCGTTCTTTTGATACTTCTCTACCTTCCCTATGTGTTAAGCGTTCTGAAGACCGCCCGTGAAGAAGCGCAAAACAGCCCGGACGGACCGCGGGAGATATCTAAACTTTGGACTTCTTCGGGAACCGTTTTGGGTATTTTCTGCATCATAGCCGGCTCTAAAATTGCCCTGGACTCCGGTGCTGTTTTGGGCCGGACTCTGGGCATTTCGTCCGTAATCATGGGTGTTTTGTTGTTTGCCTTCGGTACGAGCCTGCCGGAACTTACCATCAGCCTGTCCGCCACCTTCAAGAAAAAGTCCGATGTGACCATCGGTGAAGTCTATGCGTCCAATATTTTTACACAGCTGGTTGTGTTGGGCCTGTGCTGTCTTTTCAGGCCCATGGAGGTAGCGCCCGCCCTGATCTCCTTTGCCATGCCGTTTTTGATTGTCGCCTCTGTTGTCATCCAACTATTTGTTACCTCCGGACGGAGACTGAACCGTATCGAGGCATTGGGCTTGCTGGGGTTTTATTTGTTATTTGCGGTGAGCCAGTTCTGGCCGCTGCCTTCACTGGAAAGCGTTCTAGGCTTCTGAATCGCTGAAACGGCAGCGTTCCCTGGTTTAAGACGTCCCAGAGTATTCTCCCGGCCGGTTATTCGCCGGCCGCGGCCCGGGCCAGCGCCAGGGCGCCCAGTACCCCCGCGCGGTTTCCCAATTCCGGCGGCACGATATAGTGCTCTATGTCCTCCAGAATGGCCGGCGATTGAATGTAATCCTTAAGAATGGCGCGCACCTGGCGGCGTATTTTCGGAAACAGGTGGGCTTGTTCCATCACGCCGCCGCCCAGGATAATGCGTTGCGGTGAAAGGATATAAATCTGCGGGACAATCCCGTGGGCCAGGTACCTGGCCTCCAGGTCCCACGCCGGATGATCCGACGGCAGATTCTCAGCCTTTTGGTTCCAGCGTTGCTCGATGGCCGGTCCCGAAGCCAATCCCTCCAGGCAGTCTCCATGATAGGGACACACGCCGGCGAACGGGTCTGTCATCCAGTCATGGGGTGGCAGCACATGGCCCATTTCCGGGTGAAGCAGCCCATGCACCAAGCCCCCGTTCACCATGGCTCCGCCGCCGATGCCGGTTCCAATGGTAAGATACACGAAAGTGTCCAAGCCTTGCGTCGCGCCCCATCGGAATTCTCCCAGTGCAGCCCCGTTTACATCGGTGTCAAAACCCACGGGAACGTCCAGTGCCCCACTTATCGGGCCAGCCAGGTCCGTATGTCCCCAACCCTGCTTCGGTGTGGTGGTGATATGGCCGAAGGTTGGTGATCCCGGCCTGGGGTCCAGGGGGCCAAACGATGCGATGCCTACCGCTGACAAGGGACCGTGGACAGACTGTACCGACTGGAAAAATTCCAGGCATTTCCGGATGCATTCTTCCGGGGTGGTGGTGGGGAACCGCACTTCTTCGCGCACATCTTCCGGACCCGTTCCTGCCGCGCAGATGAATTTCGTGCCGCCGGCTTCAATACCGCCAAATAAGGACATGACCATTCTCCAGGCTGACTCTAAGATACACAGGGGACTTTCAATAATTATCCCCGCATGCTTGCCCCGGCTTCAAGTTGGCTTGAAACGGTAAAATTCCGTCCCCTGTTTGACAGGCCGGGGTCAAAGCTATTATCATCCGCGGACGGTAGCGGTGACTGGGAATACTGCGACAAAGGACTTGCCGGGCAAAGCGGACGCGATACTGGAATTATCCCTACGTTGCCTGACCGTTTCTTCGAGCCTTTGATTCGTCATCTGTGGATGTGAGGCATTTAACAGGGTCCATACCCCCGGTGGATGATAACACTTTCAAGGAGGACAGCCCATGATCGGTTGCACTTACGGAACCATGTTCAAGACCTCGGTGGCGGGAGGCAGCTACCAGGAAGGCCTCACCGTTCATCTGCAGGGCGTGCCGCCCGGACTGCATATTACGGAAGCCGAGATCTATTCGGCGCTGCTGACGCGCAAGCCCGGCCAGAGCGAGCTGGCCTCGCCGAGGCGGGAACCGGATGTGCCGATTATCTACAGCGGCGTCAACGCCGCGGACACCATGCCGGGGTTCTCGAACAAGGGTTACACCAACGGCACGCCGATGGTCATTCTCATCCCGAATCTGGACCGCCACTTCGAGCACATTGAACAATACCAGTCCACGAACCGCACACCGCGTCCGGGCCACGCCTCCTATGCCTCCTACCTCAAGTACGGCGAGTGGGATGACAGCATCGGCGCGGGTTTTTTCAGCGGGCGGTATACCTCCACCATCGTGGCGGCCGGCGCGGTGGCCCGGCATATTCTGAAGCGGCACGGCATTGAGGTCTTCGCTTATGTAAAGGAGGCGGCCGGCGTGCGGGCGGGCGAGGTATCGCTCGATGCCGCCCGGGAAAAGGTGGACAAATACCGCGAGGTGCGCCGGGCGTACGACCCCATCTATAACTGGCTGTTCACTGAAGGACGGTTCACCCCCGACATGCGGTTCCTTCAGAAAGCGGCCGTACTCGCCGAACTCGAAAGGGATCTCATCGCCATTCAGTCCGTGGCACGGATCATGGATGCCCAGGCCATCTGCGGGGAACACGGGATTCACCCGACCATGAACTGCCCGGACGTGGAGGCCGCCTTCGCCATGGAAAAGCGCATCCTGGAAATCCGGGACGAGGGTGATTCCAGCGGCGGCCTCGTGGAAGTCATTGCCACGGGACTGCCTGTCGGCCTGGGCGAGCCGGTCTTTCAAAAACTGGACGGCGAACTGGGGCGCATGATGAGCATCGGCACCATCAAGGCGGTCGAGATCGGCGCCGGCTACGCCGTCAAGGACATGCGCGGTTCCGAGGACAACGACCAGATCCGCGCGAAAGACGGCCGGGTCTATTTTGAATCCAACCATGCGGGCGGTGTTACCGGGGGGCTCGCCACGGCCCAGCCGCTGATTGTGCGGCTTGCGGTCAAACCCACTCCGACCATCGCCAAGGACCAGCGGACCATCGACAAGGTGTCCGTGGAAAATGCCGCGTTGAGCGCCGTGACCCGACGCGATCCGACTATTGTGGCGCGGGTCTGGCCTGTGGCAGAAGCCTTTACCGCGCTCATTCTTCTCGACCTGTACGTACAACATCTCGGCTACCGGGCGCTTTGGTGCGGCAAGTGATGCTGACGCCCGGCAGTTGAGGATGCCTGCCCGGTGAACTGTTCGCGCCAACCAGGATTCCCGGCGCTGCTGCCGCCGGAAGACGATCGCTGTTGCGTTAGGGCGCCAGTTCCCAGCAAAGCGGGGGAGATGCCTCGGACACGAAGAAATACCGTTCCCCTTCCTGCCAGAGATAAGCGGCGCGTATGGCATAGGCGATGGGATTGGCACCCAGCTGCCAGCCCGAAAGATACTTTATGGCTTCCCCAAGCACCATCCGGAAGTCTTGGTTCAAGTCCGCCGGATGAATCGCGGGGAGGAAGTTGCCGCGCAGGTAGGGATACCCGCCGTTTACCAGTCCGCCCACATCATCCGCCCAGGTATCAACAAAATCCCAGGCAACATAGGTATTGGCGGCGAAAGGATGGGTCATTTCCTCCGTGGTGCGTCCCTCTCCTCCCGCACTCCATGTCCGTCTTGTGGTGTCCTTGTCCCAATAGGAAATGGTGACCGCACCTCCGACGTTACTGCCGACCAGTCCGCCGGTGGAATGGCTCCCCTTAACTTCGCCGATGGCGAAACACGAGGAGATTGTGCCTTCATTACTCCCCACCAGCCCCCCGGCAGTGTTATTGCTGGAAACAGTCCCTGTGGCGTAACACGCCCGAATGGCGCCTCTGCTGTTCTGCCCGACCAGGCCCCCGGCATACAGGGTGCCATTGACATCGACCGATGCGCGGCAGTAACGTATCGTGCCGCTGTTAAAGGCGACCAGGCCACCAATATAATAAGAGCTGACCGCTACTTTTCCCGTGACATAACAGGAGTCCACCGTGCCTCCGTGATTTTCTCCCACCAGGCCGCCAGCATACTTCCAACCTGTCATATCCGCGGATTCAGCACCGAGGCGATAGATCGCACCTCCCGTATCCAAATAGCCGAAAAGGCCTATACCCTGGTTTCCTGGCATATTAATCCGGCCATTGCGCAAGACGTGGTCGTTGCCATTAAACACGCCGCTAAAGGGAATGACGCTGTTCCCCACGGGTTCCAGAGGCGCCGTATTGGATTCATCCGCCAAATCGATGTCCTCTATCAGGAGGAAATGTTTGTTCCAGTCTTCCGCATCGGCACACAGGCCCGCCCAGTCCACCACACTGCCGATTTGGTAAGGATCCGTTGTCGCACCGGTGCCGCCGCTATATTTGGCGGGGGTAACATGCACCCGCAGGCAGGGATACCCGGCATTCAAGAGGTATTCCGGATCATCGACCCAGGTCGCGCCGAAGTCCCAACCCGCATAGGTGTCCACCATGTAGGGATAGGTCATCTCTGCGGTGGCGTGTCCCGCTCCTCCAGCACTTTCCGACAGCCCGGAGACTTCCACGTCCCAGTAACTCAACGTGACCGAACCGCCCTCGTCGCCGCCCACGAGGCCGCCGAGGACTCCGCTGCCCGCCACGGAGACCGCGGCGTAACACGAGGCAACCATACCGCTGTTGTATCCCAGCAGGCCGCCAGCATCGTTTCCTGCCACAGCCCCCCGGGCGTAACAGGAGGTGACGGCGCCGCTGAAGTTATACCCGACCAGGCCCCCGCTGGTATCGCCGGTCACGGCGATACCAGAAACATAACAGGAGGAAACCGTCCCTTTATTGATGCCGACCAGGCCGCCGGTATTCCCGCTGCCTGTTATAAACGCCATTTCCAGGCCCAGGTTGCGGATTTCGCCGTCCGTGTTGACACACCCAAACAGCCCGGCGCTGTCATTTTCAGAACCGGTGATTTCAGCGTTGCGCAGGGCATGGCCCGCGCCGTCGAAGACGCCTGAAAAACAGGCGAATTCAGTGCCCACCGGCGTTATTACATTTGTATTGGACTCTCCGGCAAAGTCAATGTCTTCCAACAAAATAAAATGTTTGTTCCAGTTTTCCGTCTCAGCCGTCAACTGCATCCAGTCCGCCGCGTTTCCGATTTTATACGGGTCGGCTTCAGTGCCCGCGCCGCCGCTATACACCAAGGCTTCCGCCGTGGCGGTAAGAACTAGTACGGCCATCAGCACCACTGTTAAAGTCGCTCCTGTTTTCAAGGCAGTTCTCCTGTAGATTCTCGTTTCATCTGATTTCCGCCACCATGGCTGTGGAGCATCAGCGACTCCTGTACAAGGAACATTGTAGTTATTTTTGGATGCTTTGTCTACCATAATAGCCCCCGGTCTTATCTTGTCTATTCTACTGAAATATTAAGGTTCCCGTGTTTTGATCATGCATCGGGCCATACTGATCCCGGTCGGCAATAGTGCCATGTGAACTGTAAGAGAGACACCCTGCGAAGAGCGCCGGGTGTACTGAGGGTTGTGGATTTGTGATTTGCCCGCTGTTCAAAGTATAGTGACCTTCATGAAACGTTATGCTGCATGTATTGGTTTGAGTGTGATGTCCTGGCTCGTGCTACTGGCTCTTTGCGCCTGTTCCACCGGTGCGAACAAAGACAAACCATCTCCCGTGGACATTACAGCGCCTCCCGTGCAAAAACCCGTCTTCCCGGCGGTTACGTTTACTCATGAGATGAGTCCTGTCGGCGATATGATGCGTGCGTTCGGGGAGCAGGCGGGCGGTGGATTTGTGCTGATGAGCGGCCTGGAAGAACGGGCGGTTCCAAAGGTGGAATTTCAAAAACAACCTTATGAACAGGCTATCGCGCATTTTGCATCCGCCGTGGACTGTATCTATATGCATACCCCTTATTACTACCTGGTGGTGCCCCCGGAATATCAGCAGTTGGAAACCGTTTCGCTGGCGGCCAAACTTGATACAACGTATGCGTCCATGAACGTAAGCGCCGCATTCGGGGCCAAGACGGAATTGTTCATTGTGCTGGCAGCCTTGAGTGAGAGCCTTGATATAACCGTTGTCGCGGATAATTTCATCGCGGAGTCCTGCTGCGGCGAGGTTCACTTGCCCGAGGCGCCGTTGGCGGTTATTTTGGAGGCGATACTGCAGTCGGCGCGCATCCCATCCGATACGCTTGTGGTGGAGAGTACACCGGAGTACATCTTTCTGCGGGCGGCGCACAATGAAAGCCAGGCTTCTTTACGTCTGGATACAGGGTCATTAACCGCCGAACAGTCCGCCCTTCTGGACAAAGAAGTTTCACTCAGTCTCCCCGGCGTTCCCGGCGACCAGGAAGGGCTCATTTTCGCCTTCCGGCCGATAGCGTTACGTGAAGCCTTATATCCGGTGTCAGAGCAGCTGGGGGTCAAGGTGGTGGCGCGGCGAGGCCTTGTGGACATTCCTGTCAATCCGGTGGTGATTAAAAGAGTACGGTTGGAAACGGCGATGAACCTGTTAATTCGGCAATGGCCATTGGCAGGATTTTGCTGGGAATTGCAGGCGGACCGGATTTTGCTGCGGGAGCAATAGTCTTTTTTATACGCCGGTATGTCCGAAACCGCCACTGCCCCGCGCGGTATCGTCAAGCCGGGCCACCTGGTTCCAGTGCACCCGCGCCACAGAAGCCACGACCAGTTGCGCGATGCGGTCACCCCGCCGGATGGTGAAGGGGGCGTCCCCGAGATTGACCAGCAGCACCTTTACTTCACCGCGGTAATCCGCGTCTATCGTTCCGGGGCTGTTTATCATGCTGATGCCGTTGCGCAGCGCCAGCCCGCTTCTGGGCCGAACCTGCCCTTCATAGCCGGGCGGAATGGCGATGCACAATCCGGTGGGTACGGCCGCGCGTTGTCCGGGCCGCAGCACGAGATCTTCGGTCACGGCGGCGCGCAGGTCCAGGCCGCTCGCATGTTCGGTTTCATAGGCGGGCAGGGGCATGTCTTCGCAACCTTGCAATTGCTGAATGGTAATGTGAAGGTGCGCGTCCATCACAATTCTATTCCATTGACCGCATCCGTTCCCTCCGGACCCAGGAGCAGCAGGGCGCAGGTATCCTTCGTAAGGGACTGCCTGGCGTATTCCAGCAGGTTCTCCGCGGTTACGGCGTTGATATTCGCGATAATCTCCGGAACAGGTGGAATTCGATTCTGGAAGAGCAACCCTTTGGCCATGTACGCCATGCGTGTATGGGTGCCTTCCATCGCCATCAATACCGAACCCTTCAACTGCTGGCGCACGCATTCCAGTTCGTCTTCTTTCAAGGGATGCTCCCGGATGCGCCGAAGTTCATCAAAGGTCAGTGACAGCGCACGCTCGCAATTCTGGGGCGCCACGGCCTCATAGATGCCCATCATGCCGGTGTGGATGTGGCTGGTATGATAAGCGTATACACTGTACGCCAGCCCTTCCTTTTCACGAATGATTTCAAACAGGCGCGCCGTGCCGCCACCGCCCAACGCACCGGCCAGCATGTTGCACTTGAACCTGTCGTTGTCTGTGGCTGAGGGCCCCGGGAAGGCGATGCCGATGTGAATCTGGGAAATGGGGCGTTCGGCAATTTTGATGCCGGACTGGAAACGGGGCCTATCCGATATGGCTGGAGCGGGAGCGTCTTTCTTCCCGCACATGGCCGTTTCCACCCTGCGCAGCACCTCCTCTTCATCGAACTTCCCGGCAATGGAAAACACCATGTTTGAAGGCGTGTACCAGGTATCGTAAAAACGCTTGAAGTCTTCCGTCCCAAAGGCGGCCACAGTCCCGGCATAACCGGATACCGGCCTGCCCAGGGGGTGATCGGGCCAGTGATACTCCGATAGCAGGTCATGGGAGAGTTCATCGGGCGTGTCTTCTATGGAGGCGATTTCTTCAAGAATGACGCCGCGCTCTTTCTCAATGTCCTCAAAAAGGGAGTTATTCAACAGGTCGAACAGCACATCGAGTCCCGCGCCCACATGCTCCTCCAGCATGCGCACATAGAGATTTGTGTACTCCCGTGAGGTGCCCGCGTTTATATACCCGCCGCGGCGTTCGATGTCGTCCATAATCTGGTGTACCGTGCGCGTCCGGGTTCCCTTGAAAAACATGTGCTCGAGGAAATGGGCAAGTCCGGCCTGCGCGGGCGTTTCCGCCGCAGAACCTGTCTTTATATAAACCCCTGCGGTAGCCGAATGGACATAAGGCAACCGTTCCATGGCGATGGTAAAGCCATTATCCAATCGGTGAATCTTGATATCTGAATGCGGGAGATCGTTCACGGTAAAACCTCTTGCTTGGCCGCTTTGAAATAATAAGGGTTGTCACGCGTAGGCCGTGACAACCCGGTGTTTTCATTTGTACAAAGAGACACGGCTACCGATTACGGTCTCGCCGTGACCGGTCGTGGTTGTGGTCATCCCTTCTGGGTCGGTCATCCCTTCTGGGCCGATCATTGCGTCTGTTGCCCTGGCCGCCGTCGCGGGAGGGCTGAGATTGATACCCTTCCGGGGCCGGCTGTACTTGGCCCAGTTCACGGTCCGCAGCGATCTTGGACAGGTTCACTCGCCCCATCTGGTCGATTTCAATAACCTTGATTTGAATTTCATCGCCTACATTGACAATATCGGTGACGTTGTTCACACGGTAATCCGCCAGTTCCGAAATATGGACCATGCCTTCTTTATTGCCGATGACGGTGCAGAAGGCGCCGAAGTTCATAATGCGGGTGACCCGGCCCGTGTAAATCTTACCGACCTCCACGTCCGCAACAATTTCCTGGATGAGCTCGATGGCGGCATCGGCGGCTTCCTTGTTGGTCGCGGCGATGTTGACGGTGCCGTCGTCTTCGATTTCGATTTCTGCACCAGTCTCGCTTTGTATCTGCCGGATGACCTTGCCGCCGGGTCCGATGACTTCACGAATCTTGTCTGGATGGATCTTGATGGTGAAAATACGGGGCGCGTAGGGGGAAAGGTCGGGCCTGGGTTCCTCAATGGCTGCATTCATGATGCCCAGAATATGCTCGCGTCCGGCCCGCGCCTGTTCCATAGCCTGTTTCATGACTTCCCGTGACAGCCCTTTCACCTTGGTATCCATCTGAAATGCGGTGATGCCCTTCGCGGTGCCGCAGACCTTGAAATCCATGTCGCCCAAATGGTCTTCATCACCGAGGATATCGGTGAGGATGCGCACTTCATCGCCTTCTTTGATAAGGCCCATGGCAATACCGGCGACAGGCGCTTTGATGGGAATGCCCGCGGCCATCATGCTCAGTGACCCGCCGCACACCGTCGCCATGGAGCTGGAGCCGTTGCTTTCGGTGATGTCTGAAACAATGCGGACGGTGTAGGGAAAGCTTTTCTCATCGGTCTGGTCGTACCGTGAGGGGTGGAGGAAGGGAAGCATAAACTCGAGCGCGCGTTCCGCCAGTTTCCCGTGTCCTACTTCACGTCGGCCGGGGCCCGCGATGCGGCGTACTTCACCCACCGACCACGCCGGAAAATTGTAATGCAGGAAGAAGCGGCGGAACTCATCACCTGTCAATTCATCGAGACGCATTTCATCACGGCTGGTGCCCAGGGTCGTCGCCACAATCGCCTGGGTTTCCCCGCGGGTAAACAGGGCGCTGCCATGCACCCGCGGCAGTATGTCCAGTTCAATTGTAATGGGACGCACTTCGTCCAGACGGCGCCCGTCCATGCGTATGTTGGTGTCCACGACGGACCGGCGCATAATGCTTTTCTTGAGGTCTGCGTACACTTCTTCGATCTGCGGGGCGCATTCGGCATACCGTTCTTCCCCGTACCGCTGCGCCAGGGTGTCCAGCACCTCGGTTTTTAATGCATCCAGCGCGTCGAGACGGCTTTGTTTCTCGCGGATGGCCAGGGCTTCCACGATGCGTCCGGCGGCCAGGGCTTCCACCTCGGCACCAAGTTGCGGATCGATGGCATCTTCCGGAACCGGCATTTTTTCCACGCCGACCCGGTTGCGAAATTCATTGATGCATTCGACAATGGTCTTGATGTGTCCGTGAGCGAACTCCAGCGCTTCCACCATGAGGTCTTCCGAGAGTTCGTGGGCCTGTCCTTCCACCATGCAGATGGAATCGTGCGTGCCCGCCACAATGATGTCAAGGCTGCTGTTGTCTATTTCATCCATATGCGGATTTACGACCAGCGTATCGTTGATATATCCGACACGGACCGCGCCAATGGGTTCAAGGAGGGGCACCTTGGAAACATGCAGGGCCGCCGATGCCGCGTTAATCGAAAGCACGTCGGGGTTGTGAATGTTGTCGGCGGAAAACACCGTCTGGCAAATCATCAGCTCGTTCAGAAACCGCTTGGGAAACAGGGGGCGCAACGGACGGTCCGTCATGCGGCAGACCAGGATTTCCCGTTCCGAAGGGCGTGATTCGCGTCTGAAAAAATTGCCGGGAATCTGACCCACGGAATAAAACTTCTCCCGGTAGTCTACCGTCATCGGGAAGAAGTCCGCCCCTTCTTTGACTTCCTGGGCAACCGTGATTGCGGACAATACCATAGTATCGCCGCTTTGACAAATCACGGCTCCGTGCGCCTGTTTTGCTATGCGTCCCGTTTCAAACTGCAGTTCATCCGCCCCGACCTGTACTGATATTCTTTCTACCATTCTTTGTTTTCCTTTTAACCGCGTTCAATGTGCGGTTGTTGCGCCCGTCCGGTGTATCCATTTTTCCAAAGGCGATGATAGTGCACAGGAACCCGCGCCTTGCGTACACCCTGTTGGTGTACGGTTGCGCTGTGCGGGCGCTCCCTCTGCCCTCCACATGCCCCCCCTTGCATGGCAACTACTTGCGGAGGCCAAGTCTTTCGATTAAGGCGCGGTAACGCTCAATGTCCTGCCGGCGCACATAATTCAGCAAGTTGCGCCGCTTACCGACAAGGCGCAACAGGCCGCGGCGGCAGGCGAAGTCCTTGGGATGCTGGCGCAAATGTTCGGTGAGTTGCGTAATACGTTCGGTAAACAGTGCTACCTGCACTTCCACGGACCCTGTGTCGGCACTATTGTTGCCGTGTTCCAGGATGATCTTTTCTTTTTCGTTTTTTGCTAATGACATGTTTTCACCTTTCTTTTAAATACACCCGCTCCCAGCACGGCGACGGTGAACCGCTCGGCCGAGACTCAGGTAGTTTGAACAAAATCGTATTAATTATACCAAAAACATCTGGGGTAATAGGAATATTATTCTAATGGCCGCAGCAGTGGCATGAACTCCCCGAACAAGGGGGGGGACTTAGAGCGTCCAATCCTGGCAGCACTTTGCCTTCAAGCATCTCCAGAGAGGCACCGCCGCCTGTGGAAACATGGGACATTTTGTTGCCCAGGCCGAACTGAAGCACAGCCGCCGCCGTATCTCCACCACCGATAATAGAGGTAATGTTACTTGCGGCGAGGGCCTGTGCGATGGCCCGGGTGCCTTTGGCAAAGTTCTCCATTTCGAATACGCCCACAGGACCGTTCCACACCACGGTGCGCATGGTTTGCAGCGTCGAGATGAAAAGGGCGACCGTTTCGGAACCAATATCCAGCCCCTGCCAGTCTGCGGGTATGGCATCGACCTTGACTTCCTTCCTCTGGGCATTGTTGTCAAAGGCGTCCGCAATCACGACGTCGACGGGCAGCAGCAGTTTGACGCCTTTTTCTTCGGCAAGCCGCATCACGTCCGCCGCAACGGGAATACCGGGTTCATCCAGAATGGACTTGCCGATCTCATAGCCCTTCGCTTTGAAGAACGTATAGGCCATGCCGCCGCCAATCAGCAGCGTATCCACCAGGTCCAGCAGGTGTTCAATTACTTTAATCTTATCGGACACCTTGGAACCGCCCAGCAACGCCGCGAGCGGGCGTTCCGGGTTTTCCAGCACTTTGCTGAAATAGTCCATTTCTTTGGCGACCAAAAAGCCGGCGGCGCTTTGGTTGATATAGCGTGTAACCCCTTCGGTGGAGGCATGGGCCCGGTGCACCGTTCCAAAAGCGTCGGAGATATAAACGTCGCCGAGGCGTGCCAGTTGCGCGGAGAATTCCGGATCGTTCTTGGTCTCTCCCTCGTAAAATCGGGTATTTTCCAAGAGAATGACCTCGCCGGGCTTCATGGCCGCCACTGCCGCCTCCACTTCAGGACCAACGCAGGCATCAAGTTTTTTGACCGGGAGTCCCAGCAATTCGGCAAGTTTGGTGGCCACAGGATCCATTATAAAGCGGGCGTTATTCTTTTTCATTGCCGCCCGTTCTTCGTCGTTTTTCGCCTTGGAGAGGTCTTTGGGCCTGCCGAGATGGGACATCAGGATGAGCTTGCCGCCCTTTTCCAGAACGTACCGGATACTCTTCAGGGCGGCGCGAATCCGCATGTCATCCCTTACGGAACCATCCTCATTTTGGGGCACGTTGAAATCCACGCGCATCAGGACTCGCTTGTTGTTTACATCAATTTGATCCAATACAAGTTTATTCATGGAAAAACCCTCTACCGGTTTTGGATAAAGGGGCCGCGCTTCCGCGCGGCCCCGGGTTATGCTTGTTTCACTTATTTCGCCATCAATTTGAACAAATCGATGCAACGGTTGGAGTAGCCCCACTCATTGTCATACCAGGAGATGACCTTCAGGAAATTGTCACCCATCACCATGGTCGACTTGGCGTCAAATACAGAGGAATGGGAATTGCCGATAACGTCACAGGAGACAATTTCGTCTTCCGTGTACTGCAGGATGCCTTTCAGCGGGCCTTCCGCCGCCGCTTTGATAGCGGCGTTCACAGCCTCTTTCGTTACCGGTTTGGCCATCTCGGCGACCAGGTCGACGACACTGCCATCGATCACGGGCACGCGCATGGCCAGACCGTCCAGTTTTCCTTTGAGTTCGGGAAGCACTTCACCAACAGCCTTGGCCGCGCCGGTCGTGGTCGGGATAATGGAATAGGCGGCAGCCCGGGCGCGGCGCAGGTCGCTATGGGGCATGTCGATGACTTTCTGGTCGTTCGTGTAGGCGTGGGTGGTGGTCATGAACCCGCGCACAAGGCCAAAGGTCTCGTGAAGAACCTTGGCGACCGGCGCCAGGCAGTTGGTGGTGCAACTGGCGTTGGAGACGACGCGATCCGTCGGTTTCAGGGTTTCATGATTCACACCGTAAACGATAACGGCGTCCAATTTGCCCTTGGGCGGCACGCTCAGCAGTACTTTTTTTGCACCCGCATTAATGTGGGCTTCGCACTTTTCCTGGGAACGGAACACGCCTGTGGATTCCAGAACCAGGTCCACGCCTTTATCACCCCAGTTCAAGGCCGCCGGGTCTTTTTGTGCCGTTACCAATACTTTTTTCCCGTCTACGACGATGGCTTCGCCGTCCGTCGTAACATTCTTGCCATACACGCCCATGACGCTGTCATACTTGAGCAGATGCGCCAGTGTTTTGGCGTCCGTTAAATCATTGATGGCCGCAATTTCAAAAGCCGGCTCTTCAAAGAGGAGTTTGAATACGTTTCTGCCAATGCGTCCAAAACCGTTGATACCTATCTTTGTTGCCATTCTTGGATGTTCCTTTCATAATATGGGGTTAATTTTTACCACACGACACGATAACAATCGCACATAATCTTGTATGCTAACCGAATCGCTTCGGACGTTAGTATGGATATGGAGCTGTTACCCGCAGGTCACGTCATGAAGTAGAGCGTTGAATCCGGGCGGGCGCCGTCACCATATACGTCCCCGGCTTGGATCTACTCCCCTGGGCAAGCCCCTCTATAGAAATACTTGCTTTGAAGGGACGATATGGCTTACCGTAATGGTGGCAGTATGCCATACTAAACGTAGTGAAGTCAATACCAAACGCGTTTTTTTCACGGGCATGGAGGCCAAGGACCTGCTCGATACAGACAAACGCGTCTTCGGATACTGACGGTGTGTCATGACGAAACAGGCTGCCGGATGGTGGTATTTTATGGTTCACGAATTCGGGTTTTATTAGTTGAGGATACCCTCGAAGGAGCGCAGTGATGTATAACAGCGTAGTAAGCGGGCGTGGCTGTTTCGCCGGGCGGACGGTATGGATATCCTTAATTATGGCGCTGGTAGCGCTCTGTTTGGGCGGTTGCGGTTCCTGCCTAGGGAAAAAACCTTCAGAAACGGGCACACCCCATGTACAGACCCCGGCGGCACCTTTGTCCGCACCGGCCATACAGACGCCCGCTTCGCCCCTTTCGGCAGTTTCCATCTCCACAGATGGCGGAGGCGAGGCGGAAGAGGAAGCCATTCTTGAAACACCGGAATCTCCGGTGGTATACGACGCCGAGCTCCTGCTAAATATCAATCCCGGCATGTCCTATGAAGAAGTGAAGCAGATGTTGGGCGACCCGGGCATGATCATCGCCGGGAATGACGCGGAGAATTATGTCTATCGCTGGAGTACCGGCGGCATCAGTTTTATGGGACGTTTTGAAAACGGAACTCTCATCCGCAAGAGCATCGTCTCTCCGGACAGTCGGGAGGCAGCCATGGATGAGAACCGAGTGCAGTTTGACCGGGAGCTTTTTGCCATGATTGTCCCCGGTATGAGTTTTGAGGAGGTCCTCTCCATCATCGGCATGGACGCGCAGCCGCTGTCCTCAGGAAGCAACAACGTCAATCTGTACAAATGGACCGACAGTAACGGTTCCAGCATTACCGCCCGTTTTGAAAACAAAGTGCTTGTCAGAAAATCCGGCATGATCATGGAAGCGGAGAAAGGGGACACACCGAAAGCCGGCGAGGAGGAGACCGCTGCGGAGGATGACGCGGCCAAGGTCTATGAAGAAAGCCCCGGAGACAAATCCATCCCTTCGCGTGAAGAGACGGCACCCGCTCCCGATGCGTTGCAAATCGCGCCTGGGCCTCCGGCACAGTCTCCGCGTGTGCATATCGCCGGCGCCAAGCGTCGAGAACGGGAAATCGCCGAAGATCCGTCTCCCTATGCCGGCCGCTCCTATCGCCCCGAGGTCAAGTTGCCCGACTTCACGCGCAAGTTGCGGGCGGGTTCGTATGAAATTCATATTCACAACACCACAACAAGCCGCGCTCGTGTCGCTATCATCTCGGAGGAAGGCGGCCTTGAATTGTCTGTTGCTCCCAATGCGCATGCTTCCACGCGCGTCAGAAGGGGTACCTATGAACTGTACTTCATTTATGATGACGCCCCTTACACGCTGCACCAGGGACAGCGCATCCCGGTGGAAGAATTGCTGACCGATTTTGTCGTATCTCTCTTCGATGATTCTTCAAAGGTTGACCTTCTCTGACCCGTGACGGAGGACGGTGCCTGCCTGGCATTGCCGGTGCTCAACCGCCAGCAGGGCTGTACCTCGCAGCTATCAACTCGACTGAAACCCTGAACAACTTTCTTTCCGGGCGTGTGCATAGCTGAAGTGCGTTACCGCATTGCTTGGGAACAAGGAGCAAGAAGGTTATAAAATAGAAACACCGCACAGTCACCCTGCCCATGTCCGGGCTTGGTACTGTGCGGTGCAACTTTTTTTCAACAAGAATGTTTTGCTTGTTGTGAGGGGACTACTTCTTGGCGGCCGGCTTCTTCGCGACGGCTTTCTTCGCGACAGCTTTCTTCGCGGCCGGCTTCTTCGCGACGGCTTTCTTCGCGACAGCTTTCTTCGCGACCGGCTTCTTCGCGACGGCTTTCTTCGCGACCGGCTTCTTCGCGGCGACCTTCTTTACTGCAGCTTTCTTTTCGGCCATTGTTGTTTCTCCTAATTGTTGTGGCCATCTCCCATGTTCCAACTATTGCCGGCTACCCATTCCGTTTATGAGCATCCGGGGCTGCGTCCCATCTCTTTGATGAGATTCGCCCATAACAGGCATCCGCCTGATTATGCCAATGATGCAACGATTCCATCACACAACGGCACAGCAACAACCCTATTATGCCGTACTCAAAAAACACATTCAAATTTTACTACTATAGTTGTACCAGACTTTTGAAAAAAAAACAAGAAAAATTTTTTTACAACCCGCAAAAAAAAAT
>MTKZ01109792.1_pt1 | contig 19090 bp, 14 predicted proteins | sample 1042781 | NCBI WGS metagenome assembly MTKZ01 (sample SAMN06212207, study PRJNA360539) | anaerobic digester metagenome | biome: Wastewater treatment plant; material: sludge; isolation source: anaerobic digester fed with sludge from wastewater treatment plant | place: Denmark: WWTP Viborg ... | reverse complement strand
GTCGACCATACCAGTCGGGGCCCGAATCAGATATAATCAAGCCGGTGAAGCCCTCTGAACGAGGCGATGCACCCTGGTGTGCATTCCGGGAGCAGATTCATGAGCGATCAGCCGGAAACCGGTTCCCAGCAACCGAACGAGTATCTGGGCGTCTACTCCCAGGGCGTCGTTCATCTGACCGCGCAGGTGGACTGGACAGACGGGACGTTTGTGTCCGTTCGCGTGGCCGAACCGTTGCCCGGTCGCGCGGTCGACGGCCGGGAGCTGGGCAAGGTGATCATCGCGGGTTTCGGGCTTGCCGGGCGGTGGATTGCGGATATTTTTGACCGGCACAACATTGAGTACGTGGTCGTGGATACCAACCGGGCGACCATCGATGCCCAGCGCCGCATTGGCCGGAAAGTCATCGAAGGCAACATCGCCGAAGAAGCGACGCTGCATGCCGCGGGAATCGAAAGTGCGTCGATCCTGGCGCTGACCGTCCCCGACGAGGAGGCGGTTCTGACCGCAACCAAGCTGGCCCGCCGGCTCAATCCGAACATCTATATCGTGGCCCGAACGCTCCACTCCTCATCGGGAATGCAGGCAGCGCAGTTCGGCGCCGACGAAGTGGTCAAGGCCGAACAGGTCGTCGCAAGGCCGTTCTATGAGATGCTGCTCCGCAAGATCGGCAAGCCGGGCCTGGCCTCCCCGGCGCGCTGATGTCGTCGCGAGCGGCGTGGTGACAGCAGGAGGTTGATCATGTCGAGATTCCCGTTTCGCCTGCCGGGCAAGGTTTCTCTCGAGGGGCTGCAATCGGAGTTGAGCAACCTCGTCGAGCGATGGTGGCACTGCGGCGTGAACACCGGGCCTCTGGACGGGCAGGATTGGGCTCCGCCGGTGGAACTGACCGAGGACGCCGACTGCTTTCGCTTGAGCGTTGAGTTGCCCGGCGTGCCACGGTCGGCGATTGACGTAACGGCCGTCGGGACAACGCTGCAGATCATCGGCGACAAGCTTTCGGCGGGCGCCTCAGACAGCTCCCCGGCCGCGAAGGTGGTCTACAGCGAACGACGATACGGCGGGTTCAAACGTCTGGTGAATCTGCCCGGACCGGTGCGGGTCAATGAGATTACGGCCGTGCTGACCGACGGCGTCCTCACGGTCACCCTGCCCAAGGCCACGGGCACCGGACCGCAGGACGTACGCATCCCGGTCCGAACGCCCAATGAAGCTCTGCCGCCAACGTGAGACGACTCGAATGGCTGAGCCCAGCAGAAAAGGCAACGAAAGATGAAAATCGTCTGTGCCTGCGTATCGGCAGCCGTGCTGATGACGGCGTCACCGATGACCTTTGCGGAAGACCGCGACGACAACCGGGAGTGGCTGATCAAGGCCTTCGACGAGCAGGCACAAGCGATTCTGCGAACCAGTACCACGCGACCGGCCGACAACGCCGCCGGGGGCATTGCCTGGGGCGACAGTTATGTGATGTCGGCGCTGGCGGAGATGCTCGCCGCCACGGGCGACGGGAAATATGCGGACATGTTCGTGCGGCTTGCCGATCACGTCCTCAAGGCCCGTGATGATCAGCACGACCGCCGGGACGACGATCGCGAAACGGTCCATCCGGCGTGGGGGTCGAGCAAGTACAGCGGCGGCAAGTGGCACGTGTGGGCAGTCCATACCGGAATGATCTGCGAGCCGCTGGCGCGATTCGCGGCGATTGTCCGAAAGCACGCCAGGCTCAAGGAGAAATACACTGCAAAGGCCGACGAATACCTCGCCGCCGTGCAACGGGCGGTCGCAGTTCATGAACCGGATTACCGGCCTGGTCCCGGCAAGGATGAGGCACATCTGTACGGCGCGGTCAACCGGACTCACCTGCCGCTCAACATGCAGAATGCATTGGCCCGTGCATGGATCTACATTGATGACGCGACCGGGAAGCCGGATCATCGCGAGCGTATCGAGCGTCTGGCCCGGTTCTTCAAGAATCGTCTGCGGGTCGAGTCTGATGGGGCCCTGGCATGGGAGTATCGCCCGCCGTTGGACGGCTCGGGCACGAAATTCGAGGACGTTTCCCACGCCGCGATCAACGCCGACTTTCTCGTACTCTGCTATGAGCGGGGCATCGTCTTTGACAAAGCGGACATCACCGGCCTGGAGAAAACGCTGCTCACCAGGGTGATCCGGCCGGACGGTTCAGTCGCCAACCATGTCGGTGGAGACACCAGCGTCAACACACATAAGGCGCAGGTCATGCGGTGGGCACGCCTGGCGATTCACCGGCCCGCGGTTCGGGATCGACTTATCCGGCTTCGCCGAGACGGCACATTCAGTGGCGGCGGCGACATGCTGGGACTGGCTTTGCTGACGGCGGCGAGCAGGTAAGCGGCGTGCGGAGCACGCCCTACCCCTGAGATGGAGCACCCAGCACATCGCAGACAAAGAGAGCGGCGTGCAGAGCGGGCGCTACCCCTTATCGCCGATGCTTCTTGCGGCGTTTGCGTTTGTCCTTTTGGGTTTCGCGGCGTTTCTTGAAGGTGGAGCCGGCTTTGATTCTGGGGATGATGCCGCCGGCGGCCATCTTGGCGATTTGGCCGACCGATCGCATGCGGTCGAGCATGCTCATGCCGCTCATGACCTTCATCATGTCGCGGACCTGGGCAAAGCTCTTGATCAGCGACGAGACGTCCTTGGGATATNNGATGATGGCCTCGTAGCGATCCATCTCCGAGTCGTCGACTTCCATGTCGGGCATCTGGGTGCTCAAGCCTGGGATCATCTTCATGAGGTCCTTCATCGACCCCATGGACTTCATCTTCTTGAGCTGGCCAAGGAAGTCTTCGAGATTCAGCCCGCTGGCCATCTTCTTCTGGAGCTTCTCCGCCTCTTGGGCGTCGTATTGCTGCTGAGCCTTTTCGACCAGGCTGACGATGTCGCCCATGCCGAGGATACGGCCGGCGATCCGCTCGGCGTGAAACTCCTCCAGGGCTTCGAGTTTCTCGCCGACGCCGATGTACTTGATGGGCTTGCCGGTGATTGTCTTGGCAGACAGGGCAGCGCCGCCGCGGGTGTCGGAATCAAACTTGGTGAGGATCAGGCCGTCGAGTTCCAGTCGCTCGTTGAAGTGCCGTGCGGTGTTGACCGCATCCTGACCGGTCATTGCGTCGATGACGAGGTAGACCTGGTGCGGCGTCGTCGCCTGCTCGATCTGGGCGATCTCGGTCATCAGCTCCTCGTCGATCGCCAGACGCCCGGCGGTGTCGAGGATGACCACGTCGCGGTCAGTCTTGCGGGCCTCGAAAATGCTGTTGCGGCAGACCTTGACCGGGTTAGCGTGACCCCGCTCGGTGTAGACCGGCGCGCCCACCTGGCCGCCAATGACTTCAAGCTGGTCGATAGCCGCCGGGCGCTTCAAGTCCGCGGCGACGAGCAGGGGACGTTTGCCGCGGGCCATGATGTACTTGGCCAACTTGCCACAGGTGGTCGTCTTGCCGGAACCCTGAAGGCCGGCCATCAGGATGACCGTCGGGCCGGGGGTCACAAACGGGATCCGGGGGTCCACCGGCCCCATCAGGCTGACCAGTTCGTCATGGACGATCTTCACCAGTACCTGGTCGGGTTTCAGCGAGGAGATCACCTGGGCGCCGATCGCCTTGGCCTGTACCTCGTCGCAGAACTTGCGGACCACCTGGACGTGGACGTCGGCCTCCAGCAGCGCGGTCCGGACCATGCGCATGGCCTCGGCGACGTTGGCTTCGGTGATCTTGCCGCGTCCGCGAAGGTTCTGAAAAACCTCGCCAAATCGTTGTGTCAGAGCTTCAAACATGGGGATTATGATAGACGGCGACGGCAGCGGTGACAAACCGTCAGGTCAAACACGCGCCCCGGACACTTATCACGGCGGTGCTACGACGCCATAGAGGCTGTTGACCAGCAGACTGCCGGCGCAACAGAAAAAGGCCACGCTGATGATGCAGGCGACGATCGCCATTCCGCGCCGGGGTTGCTGCCAGAGGAGCGTCCGAATCGCCAGAACGAGCCCGCCGATCGCACAGAGGTTGCCCGTGATTGAAAAAGCGATCGCCAAGGGGGAAGGGGGTATCTTGCCGCTGGTCAACATCTCTTGAGCAGCCTGCTGGGCTTCAGCAAACGAGGCGTCCGGGCCCAGTTTCTCCATACCGGCCTTTTGGATCTGGTAGGCGAAGACCATGAAGCCGAGCATGCAGAGCAGGGCGCTGGTGATTGCCAGGGTGAGGGCCCAGGGAGCGGCGCTGGCGGCCCGGGCCGGCGCGCTGACTGGATATCCGGGCGGAGGCATGATCGGTTCGAGGGGTTGGCGAAGGGGGGCCGCCATGGGAATCTGTTCGGTGGGCCAGGCGCTGACGGCCGGGGCGGTGATGACCTTGCGGCAATAGGGACAGCCGACAGACTGGCCGGCCCATTCATCGTCGATCTCGATCGGCTGGCGGCAGGCTGGACACGCAAAACGAATCGCCATGCGCTGACTCCCGGTTGGCACAGGGCCATGGCGCCGACGCAACCGGCACCACCTGCCCAGGCAGAGCGAGCATCATAAGCCGGGCACGCGAAAGCCACAAATGCGGCCCGGCCGACGTGAAACCCCGTGGACACGCCTGCGATCATGCCCAGTCTTTCCAGGAGATCATTGAGACGTCTTGGCGTGTATATGACTCGTCGCCGCCGTAGACGAGAACAGCCCGCGCGTCCGGGCATCCGGTAAGGGCCTTCCACTGCTTCAGATCCTTCAAGAAATCCGATGCGACCGTCTGGCCGGACTTGACCTCAACGACCATGAGGTTTCCTGGCAAGTCGGTGAGCAGATCAACCTCACGCCCGTTCGAGTCTCGCCAGAAGTAGACGTCGGGAACCTGGCCGCGGTTGTGGAACAACTTGAGGACTTCCGAAACCACCCAGGTTTCGAACACCGGGCCGCGGCCGGCATGGAAGCTGAGTTCCTCGGGATTCCGGATTCGCAGCAGGTAGCAGAGCAGCCCCGTGTCGACGAAGTAGAGTTTGGGCGACTTGATGATCCGCTTGCTGAAATCGCGGTGATACGGCCTCAGAAGAAAGACCACGAAGCTCGCTTCGAGAACCGATAACCATCGTCGGGCGGTTGTGTGTGAAACCCCGGCATCAGAGGCCAAACCGGATAGTTCCAGGATCTGTCCTGAACGGCCTGCACACAGCCGTACAAATCGACCGAACGTGTTGATGTCGCCGACATTGAGCAGATCGCGCGCATCACGTTCGAGGTACGTCTGGTAGTAGTTGGCCAGCCACTCCTGCGGATCAAGCTGCTTGTCGTGAATGCGCGGATAGAAACCGGTGAGCATCATTTCGAAAAGGCTCGCTTCGACCCGCGTGCGTCTTGCGATTCTCCTGCCGCCGCGAGGCACCCGGCCTAGCCGCGTTGGGGCGCTCCGTGGCGATCCGGTCAGTTCGGACCGGCTGAAGGGAAGCAGGTGAAGCACCGAACACCGGCCCGCGAGGCTCTGAGTAACCTTCTGGAGCAGCAGGAAGTTCTGTGATCCGGTCAGGATGAACTGACCCGCCCGATCCCGCTCGTCCACCACGCCCTGGATGTATGAGAACAGGTCCGGAACACGCTGCACCTCATCGAGAATGACCTTGCTCTTGAACCTGGCCAGGAAGCCCCGAGGGTCTTCCAGAGCAAAACTGCGATGTCCCGGGTCTTCCAGAGACACGTATTCGTGGCCAGGAAAGGCCGCCCGGGCCAGCGTGGTCTTGCCGGATTGGCGGGGCCCGGTCAGGGTGACGACCGGGTACTTGCGGGCTGCTGCCCGAAGCGTTGCGGATAGGTGGCGGGCGATCATGACGCACCTCGCTTATGTAATTTGAACATCGGATATTCAGATTACATAGATCAGCCAACACGGTCAACCTGGCCGGCAACACTTCGAAGTGCTTGAGATTCAGTCACTTAACGGCATACCGGCAGGAGCATCGCTGGTCACGGTGTGATTCCGGGCCGAACGCCCACCCGGCAAGACGCTCGTCAGTCCAGGCAGTCTTGGATCGGCGGGATACCGGGGCCGCTGAGACAGTCCAGGAAGATGGCGAAGTCGCCCGCGTCGACGTCGGTATCGCCGTCCAACTTCGCATTCTGACAGTCCGGGGCGTTCTGTGTGACGGCCGTGCCGCTGAGACACGCCTGGAAGTGACCGAAGTCGCCCTGATCCACGTCGCCGTCGCTGTCAAAGTCCACGATGACCGTCTGGACCGTGATTCTCACGCTGACGGTCTGAGGACTGTTGTAGGAATCATCTGAACGAACGGTGATTGTGGCGGTGTGCTCGCCTGGGGCAAGGCCTTCGGCGTCGTAGTGAACTGCCAGCGGCACCGGCTCGCCGCCCGCGGAGCCTGTCTTCGGCATGACGCTGACCCATGAGTCGGACGTCTCGACCGAGTAATCGAGCGTGTCGGGCCCGCCGCTGGCGATCGTGAGGACGTCGTCTGACAGATGGGTCCCGACAAAAACGGTTCGATCAAAGCTCGTGGGTGTCAGAACCATCGGCGCACCATTGCCGTCGAGATCGAAAACCAGCAGGGTCAACGTGGCGTTGTCAAAAGTGATTGCCAAATCGGCGGGATCGATCTGGCCGGTGAGATCGGTCTCCGCCCAGCCCGCAACCTCGGTGGTCTTGCTGCGAGTGATCAGGCTGGTTTCGCCGCTGTAGGCCGCCAGCGTCCGCCTGGTGATGGAAGCCACCGTCAAAGGAGCAGGGAGATTCTGCAACCGGATGCGGACCGGCTTGTCGTCCGTTTCCGACATGTTGATCGCCCACAGAATCAACTTGTCGTAGTTGCTGTCCTTGGTGGTATAGAGGCGGAAACAGCCGTCGACCAGACTGTCCACCAGTCTGTCGGGCAGGTAGGTCTGCAGGGCCTTGAAGACCTTGAAGCACGGGACCTCAAGGCCGGTCTTGTTGGGGATGTTGGGTTGGTCCCAGTACTGAGAGGCGACGATGCCCATCTCGATGAAGGAGAAAATGTCCTCGGCGGTGCCAAGCCCCTGGGCGACGGTCTGGCCGAGTTCGTAGTAGTAGGTTCCCTGCCACGAGCTGGTGTTCCACTCGCTCAGAAGGAGCGGCGTGTCGGCCGAGCGGTAGTAGGCCGTCAGACGCTCGACGATCTTCTGTTTCGCGGCAAGCTGAGCGGCTTTCTGCACGCCCAGGCCCCTCATCAGGTAATGAGGATCAAGGACACCGCCGGTGTTGTAGCGGGTGATGCCGTAAAGGTTTCCATACGGATGGTAGGCTACCAGATCGACGCGGTTGGACGGGTTCGCGAATACGGCATCCAGCCAGGCATTGCCGTTGTTGGCGGTCATGCAGCCGGGGCCGATCTTGATCGTCGGGTCTTCCGCAAGCATCGCCGCGGAAATGATCCGATAGCGATTGGCGTAGTCCTCCGGTGTCAGTGCCGGCGGCGGATAGGGTCCCTCCGGCTCGTTGCCGATCTCCCACCAGACGACCTTGGGGACCATCGCTTCGTCGGGAGCGAGAAGCTTGTCATCGGTGCCCCACTCGAGTGAGTCGAGCAAAGCCTGCTCACGCGGCGTGAGCGAATCGCCCTGCCGCTTGGTTTGAACAAGCACATTGCAGTAGTAGACCCAATCGGCGGTCAGGGCGGCCAAGGCCTCCGGTGTCTGATCGGTGTAGACCCAGGTGCTGCCGTTGCCCGTACCAACGCCCCGCGTGTTGGTAAGGATCTGCAGATAGGAATTGCGATCACGGGCATAGCGCAAGTACTCCAGGGTAGACGTCGTATTCGAGTTCCACTGCGCCGTGCGGGTCTTCCAGTCATAGCCGTCGCCGCCGAAGCGCATGCTGGTGTTGTAGCTGACGGCCAGCGTGAAGCTGGCGGATGCGGCGCTGACCGTCTTGGCCTGGGCATCCATGCCGTGCACGCCTTTGTGAATGACCGTGCCGGTTGCCGCGCAATCGATCGCATGCGATCGCAGGGCCGTCGTTCCACTCGCTTGCGGCCCCCATGGCGATGGGCACATTTCCGGGGTGTTGCTGAACGCGCACACGGTGAACGTGTAGGTCTTGCTGGAGGTCAGGCCGGTAACGGTCGTCGTGGCCCAGGTACCCTTGGTTTGCCAGACTGGAAAACCGCCGAGGCTGCCGTCTGCCTGAACAAACCCTCGCGTCATGTTGACGTTGGTCGGCTCGTCACCCGGCGGCGAGATGCGAATCGCGAAGAGATCGGTGTCGGAGTCGGTCGGGTTCACGGCCACATCCAGCGTGTCGGCGGTCGGACTCGAAACGACGGGGGCGCCGGGCGTGGCGGCGGTCTGCGTGCAGGGAACAGGCACGACGACGAATTCATTGTCGCCATCCTTCCACCCAACCATGCAGTAGTCGGACTCGTTGGGTCCGTCGTTGGCCGTCATCGCCCAGGCATCGGCGGTATTAAGCAACGGATTGTTCGCCCAGGCGGGTTTGACGGTGAACGTGAGGGTCGCAGTCCGCGTGCCGGCGGCCCCGGTGGCGGCACCTGCCGCGGACACCGAGCAGCCCAGCGGCGTGATGTAGGTCGTGCCGCCCCAGGTGTCGGTGCGATAAGCCCATCGCCCGCCTCCGGTTGCGTCAGCGAAAACCCAGTACCCGCCGTAGTTGGTGATGTCCGCATCGGTCGCACCCCACGCCATGTAACCGCGGCCGTTGTTCGTGTCCGGCCCGGACTCGGTCATATTGAAGAGGATGCGGACGCTGGTGATGTCGTTGTAGCCCGCCACACTGCTGGCAGTGAGGGTCACGGTGTATGGGGTCGTTTCATCCGCAGCCAACACCGAGGAACTGAGTACTGGCAGACTGGAGATACTGACCTTACTGGCAAAGGCAGGAAGCGCGGAACCTGTCGTCAGAAAGAGAACTGCGATGTCGACAAGAATCTGAAGGCGACGGGAACCCATTTCCTTTCCCCTGTGATCGAGGAATTACCTTTTCCGTATGAGCCGCGACTGTACGTATTCTGGCAAATGAGCCAACGCGAATCAACCAGAATGATCGCCCGTCCGGTAACAAGGTTGTCGCTGACGGCGGCGAGGTTAGACTTTAGTCCCAGGCCGGCCTGCAAGTCCTTTGGGACGAATGATTTGCCGTCAACCGACGTCCCGGGGAGACGAGCCTGGCGCCCGGCCGCTCGTGCGAACACCCAGACAAGGAGCCGATCAATGAAACAGGACTCGCAGGTCACGCGTCGCAATCTGATGGAAAAGGCCGTGGTGATCGGCGGCATGGCGGCCGCCGGCAGCGCTTCGCAGGCAGCGCAAGCCGACGAGGGCGGTCAAGGCAGGCCGGCAGGGCGTGCCGTCGGCAACCGACGGATGGGCGGCGGTGAACCCGATTGCCCGCTGGTCATCAGCGGAATTATTCCGCGCCTGGGAGTCAGCGCCGATCTCAAGGGACCGCGCAGCGAATCGGGCATCGGGGCGCTGATGCCCTGGGCCGGCCGGCTGTGGTTCGTCACTTACACCTCGCACACCTCGACGACCGGCAGCGGGACGGGACTCTTGTATGTCGATGAGGACATGCACGTTCACAAGCACCCGGCATCGGTGGTCGGCACCTACGCCAACCGGTTCGTGCACGTTGAATCGGAGCAGATGATCATCGGGCCGCACGTCATCGACACGGACAACAGGGTGCGCACCATTGAATCGCTCACGGACTACCGGCTCACGGCCACGCTGCGACACCTGAAGGACCCGGCCAACAAGGTCTACATGCTGGGCATGGAATCGCACTTTTTCGAGGTCGACATCCGGACGCTGAAGGCCGAATTACTGTTCACGCTGAACAAGAACCTCAAGCTGCCGGAGGGCTTCAAACCTCATTACAAGGGCGGGTTCACCGCCGGCGACCGGGTGATTGTGGCCAACAACACCTACCATGAGCGCGACGAGACAGAGGGTGTCTCGACCGGGGGTCGCCTGGCCGAATGGAAGGGCCGGGGCGAGTGGGACATCATCGAGAGCACGGCCTTCAACGACGTCGCGGGCACGCCGATGGGCGATCACGCGAACGCCTTCGCGACGGGCTGGGACCGGGCATCGGTGATCCTGTGCGTATTCAACCGGGGGAAATGGTCCAGGTACCGCCTGCCGAAAGGCAGCCACACGCACGATCAGGCCTGGTACACCGAGTGGCCTCGGATTCGCGAGGTGGAGACCGAGCGGTTCCTGGTGGACATGCACGGGCTGTTCTATGAACTTCCGCGTCTGGCATACGGGGGGCAGATCTACGGTGTCACACCCATCTGCCGGCACATGCGGATCGTTCCGGACTTCTGCTCATGGCGTGGTATGCTGGTATTAGCCGGTAACCAGGTTACAGCCTGCACCGGCAACGCTCACCTGGTCGGTGAACCGCAGTCGAACCTGTGGTTCGGCAAGACCGACGATCTGTGGGGCCTCGGCAAGCCGCAGGGCTGGGGCGGGCCGTGGCGGGACACGGCCGTGCAACCCAACGTGCCGTCGGACCCGTACCTGATGACCGGCTTCAAACAGAAATGTTTGCACGTGGCATGTCAGGCGGTCGAACGGGTGCGCATTTCGGTGGAGGTCGACTTTCTCGGTAACGGATCGTGGGCGGTCTACCAGCAATTGTCGATCGATCCCGAGGGATACGCCCACCACGAGTTCCCGGCCGGGTTCAGCGCCCACTGGGTGAGATTGCGAGCCGACCGGCCTTGCGTGGCGACGGCCCAGTTCGTGTATACGTGAGGCGACGGGCCGTGCGGGGACTCGGGATTGGGGTCTGGGGGCTGGCGAGGACAAGAACCACCTTGGCGATGATGACAGTTCGCCATCTTCGTCAGACTGCAGGTGCCCCATCGCGCCAGCGGTGGGGGACGGAATCTATCCGTTCATCGAGCTCGCATGAGTTCAGCGGCCTTGCCGGTAGCCGATTCGGTACCCCACCCCTTCGGGATGGGGCACCCGGCCTTGCCCGCAGCCGATTCGGTCCCCCACCCCTTCGGAATGGGGCACCCGGCGTTGAGGCAGCGGCCACAAACAGGTATGGTGGCTCGCGAAGCTCCAACCTGGCGGGCGGCGCCACGGTCGCCCGGAGGTTGGACGTCTGACACCGATCACTCAGGCAGGAACAGTAGCATGAAGACAATCATCATCACCGTTGCAGCTCTCGTCGCACTGGTCGGCAGGATTCAAGCCACTGAGTTTCACGTTGCGGTCAACGGAAAAGACTCGAACAGCGGCACGCGGGCCGAACCGCTGCGGACGATTCAGCGGGCGGCCGATCTGGCACAGCCGGGCGATGTGATCACCGTGCACGCCGGCGTTTACCGGGAACGCATCAACCCGCCGCGTGGGGGCGAGTCGGACGCGAAACGCATCGTCTATCAGGCGGCGCCGGGGGAGAAGGTCGAGATCAAGGGTTCTGAGGTTATCAAGGATTGGGTCAAGGTCGAGGAGGACACCTGGAAGGTGACGCTGCCGAATTCGTTTTTCGGCCCGTCGAGAGCCTCTGGGTCAAACGGCGAGTTCAATCCCTACCGCGACCTGATCCGCGGGGACTGGTTTAACCCCAAAGGCCGTGAGCATCACACCGGGGCGGTGTATCTCAACGGCGAATGGCTGGCCGAGGCGGCCAAGCTGGAGGATGTCCTGAAACCCGTGGAAAAGACGCCCCTGTGGTTTGGGCGGGCGGACGACCAGAACACCACCATCTGGGCCCAGTTCAAGGGGGCGGACCCCAACAAGGAACTGGTGGAGATCAACGTGCGGCGAACGGTTTTCTATCCGGACTCACCGGGCAGGAACTACATCACTGTGCGAGGCTTTACCATGCGGCACGCCGCCACTCCCTGGGCTCCGCCGACGGCCGAGCAGATCGGCCTGATCGGCACCCACTGGAGCAAGGGGTGGATCATCGAGAACAACGTGGTCAGCCACTCGGTCTGCTCGGGCATCGCCCTGGGTAAACACGGCGACCAGTATGACAACACCTCGTCCAACACCGCGGAGGGCTACGTCAAGACCATCGAGCGCGGCCTGGCCGCCGGCTGGAACAAGGAGACCATCGGCCATCACATCGTTCGCAACAACACCGTTTCGCACTGCGAACAGGCCGGCATCGTCGGCAGCCTCGGTCCGATCTTCTGCACCGTGACCGGCAACGTCATTCACGATATTCACGTCCGGCAGCTCTTCGGGGGCGCCGAAATGGCGGGGATCAAGTTCCACGGGGCCATCGACACGGAGATCAGCCGTAATCATATCTACCGGACGTGTCGCGGTCTGTGGCTCGATTGGATGGCCCAGGGCACGCGCGTCACCGGCAACCTGTTTCACGACAATCAGGCCGAGGACTTGTACGTCGAGGTCGACCACGGGCCGTTTCTGGTGGACAACAACATCTTTCTCTCCCCGACGACGCTGCTGGACATGTCGGAAGGCGGGGCTTATGCACACAATCTGATCGGCGGGCGAATTGTGCCCCGACCCGAGTTGGGACGCGAGACCCCGTTCCACAAGCCGCACTCGACGGCGGTCGCCGGGCTTCGCAATATCGTGGGCGGCGATAACCGGTTCTATAACAACATCTTTGCGGGAGGCAACGGTCTGGCTGCTTACGATGCGGCGAAGCTGCCTTCATGGATGGGCGGGAATGTGTTTTTCAAAGGGGCCAAGCCGTCCAAGCATGAGGTGAATCCGCTGGTCAGGCCGGAATTCGACCCGGCCGTCAAGCTGGTGGAAAAAGACGACGGTTTTCACCTTGAAATCACGCTCGGGAAGCTTTCCGATTCCGGGCACCCACGCAAGCCGGTCACGACTGAGCTGCTGGGCAAAGCGGCCATTCCGGATTTGCCCTACGAACGGCCGGACGGTACGCCGATTCGCGTCGACACCGACTACTTCGGCAGAAAGCGGAGCGAATCAGATCCAAGGCCCGGGCCGTTTGAGAATGTCGATGAGTCGGCGATGAGGACCAAGGTCTGGTGACCCCAGCGTTGCATACGGCAACGCAGGCGAATGAAGAATGGCGAATGCAGAATTGAGAATAGGGCTCGCTCTGTTGACAACGGCGAAAGGCACTGGCGATGGTGTTTCGGTTGAAGTTGGGAAGCCCGAGAACAAGGCCGTCTCCATGGTTCGATCCAATTATCCCTGGTCGGGGTTTGTGCAACTGAAGGGTCAGGTACGCCCTCGCCAAAGAGGGTCACGGGAATCGGCTTGAAGAGACCGGCTGGAAGAAGTGAGCAGGGAGGAACAGCCATGAGTCTGCAATGCCCTGCGTGCCAGAGCGTCGTTCCGGCAGAAGACGTCAATGTCGGCGCGGACGTGGCCCGGTGCATGGCGTGTGGAGAAGTGTTTCGGCCGAGCGCGGCGATGGTACCCAGCCCCAACGCTGCCCTGGACGAGGGCCTTCCGCCAAAACCCGACGGGCCTCCGGTGGGGACGAAGGTTCAACTTGAAGACCAAAGCGGTTCATTGCTGGTGCGGTTTCCGCCGCTGGGATTCAATTTCGGGCTTCTGTTCCTGATCGCTTTTGCGATTGCCTGGTGGAGTTTTCTGACGTTCTTCATCGGCTTCGGCGTGTGGGGGTTTCTCCAAGACGATCACGGTCAACAGCCGGCTGTCGAGGCGGAAAGCCCCTTGAACGCTGAGCCCGAAGCTGCCGAGAAGGCCGCCAGTGAGGATGCCAATTCGACGGGCAGCAACTCGAAGCTCCCGGCCTGGGGCGGCATCTTCCTCTGCCTGTTCATGCTGCCCTTTTTCGCGGCGGGGTTTGCCATGATCCTTGGAATCCTGTGGCCGTTGTTCGGGCGGACTCAGGTGCGGCTGGCGATGGATGGCTGCGATTATCGAGCCAGCCTTCTGGGCATCGGTCGTACTCATGCCGCTCCAGTAGCTGATACGTACGTTCGGTGGATGGCTGAACCTGTCCCGAGCGGCCGTCGGTGGCATGGGGGGTCGGGAATCGCGGCGATGTCCGGGAAGGCCTCCGAGCCGCACATCTCGCTGTCGCTGGCGACCTGGGAGACATCGATCGGCGACCATCTGAGCCTTCGCGAGCAGGAGTGGGTATTCCACGAGATGTACGCGTGGCTGAAGCGATATGGGGATGCGGACCGGAGGGACCGCAGGAGGTAAACATGCCGCTGCAATGTCCGGCATGTGGCCAGACCGTGCGTGCTGAACACGTCGATGTGGGGCTGGACGCCGCCACCTGCCCGCACTGTGATGAGTCATTCCGGCCTTCGAGGACACTGCCGCCTGTCGAAGCGTTTGTGAGCAGATCGCCCGCCGTGCCGCCGGGTGTTCTCGACATCGAGTACCCTCCCGACGGCGGAATCCGCGTTCATATTCCCCGGGCCGGCCTGTCTGGCAGGTCGTTGGGGATGTTCGGTTTTGCCTTCCTCTGGAACCTGATCCTGGCTGCCGTCTTCGGCGGGTTTTTGATCGGCATGCTGCAGGGCGAAGTTCCGTTGACGATGCTCCTGTTCTTTCTGCCGTTTCTGATCGTCGGCGTGGTGATGCCGTACATCGGGTGCCGGCTGGCCTGGGGACGGACGACACTGTGGCTGGATCGCGACGGTCTTGCCATCGTGAAGGAGTTATTCGGTCGTCAGCGGAGCCGCTCTTTCCTTCTGGAGGAGGTGGAAGGATTCTCCCGTGAGGTCAGCTACGAAGAAAACGACATGCCGAGGTACGCCTGCCAGGCGCGCGTAAAAGGCAAGAAGATCAACTTCGCCCATCGTCTCTCGGAGGTCGATCAGGACTGGCTGGTCGCAGAGCTGAACCGGATGCTTTCCACCCTGCGAGCATAGGCTCCTCGTCGATGGTTGCGATTCCGAGAGTACCGGGGTCGAACTGCGTCGCCGCCGGGATCACCTTGTGATGACGGCGATCCAGCCGCCGCGGGCGGGGGCCTGGACAGTTGCGATTGAGCCGCCGGACAGGGAGGTCGTCGTGGCCCACTCGCCCTGCTTGAGATCGAGCCAGCGGAGCTTCCATTCGCCAGACTGGTCGCGAAGGTCGAGCCCCACGGAGCCGCCGTCGGTGAAATAGAGGGCGTAGGATCGGCCCGGCGCACATGCCAGGTATGCTTCGTTGTCACCTCGATCCTTGAGAAGATCGTTGGCGGGCTCGACGTCCCAGAGCTTGATGGCCGATTCCAGCTTCCTCGCGGCCCGCAGCGCGGCGATCGACGGCGGCGAGAGGCCCAGGCCCGAATCCGGCCGGTGGAAGCGGGCCGAGGCCGCCCCACCGACCACATGCCGCCACCACCGCTGCAGCCCGTCCCGCGTGTCGCCGTAGCGCCCGCCGTCGGCCCCGTAGGTCTTGACGGTGTTCAGCGGCCGGGGACGTTTGCTCACGTAGCGGCGCACCCACTGGAAGTTGTCCCAGTGCTCCTGTCCCTTCTTCTGGTTGTTCTGCGAGACGTCGGCGAAATCGTATCGCTCGGGGTGATCGAAGGTCCGCTTGTGGCGATCGGCCTTGAGATCCCAGTCATCCCACATCTCGGTGACGCAGACTTTCCTGCCCGCCTCGGCCGCGCGGCGGTGGATGTAGTCGGCCCAGTAAGCCGACCATTTCTCGTCGCCGGAGGTCTCGTTGTCGATGCAGTAGAGCACGTGGTCGTACTTCAGCGCCAGCGACAGCATCTGGTCCACAAACCGCTGCTGGTATTCGAGTACGACGGTGTTATTCCGCTGAGCAGGGGTAGTGAAGAAGAACGACTGCTTATTGGCGCCGGGGTGATCGGGGTATTGGGGGGCAAATCCGGAATTGTCATAGGTATAGTTAGCGTTGTTGCGCGGGTTGTACGGGTGCGGTGGCCATCTGTCGCGGCTATAGTCGAAGCGGTCCCACACTTCGATCTGCACGAAGATTTCTCGCTTGTGCGTCCAGCGAAGCATGTTGGCGAATCGCGTCCAGTATTCGTCGTTCCACTGCCGGAGGTCGTATTTGCCGTCAGGCAACTGCTTGAAGGGGTACACCTCAAAGCCCTTGTCCCTGCGGTCGCTCATGGTATTGCGGATGTAGTTGGCCCCGGCTTCCTTCATCGCATCGAGGTGCTTATCGAGCTGGGGCCATTGGAACAGGTTGTCGTCGTCGCTGGCCCCGAGAAGCAGGACGGGGCGGCCCTTGTACTGCCAGTAGAAGGGGTTCTTCTCGTAGGGCCGTATGCGTGGGTCCTGAGCCTCGGCGGCCGAAACGACGGAACTGCAGAACCCGCAGACAACGAGGGCAATCCAGCAAACAACACATCGCGTCTTCATTGGTGACCTCCGGCACTGTCCTGCTCGGGCAATTCCGGCATATATTACGCCGGATCGGCTTGGTCGTCACGGAGCGCCCGGGGTGGTCTTATCGAGGCCCCTGGACCGCGACCAGGGACGCTCGCTTGGACGCAAAGGGGCAAGGGACGTTCGGAGAGCATCAAGCCCGGCGTCGCATAGTGCAACACTGGGGATTGATGAATGCGGAATTGAGCATGGGACACACTTTGTCGTCGCCCATGAACCTCATCGCCAGTGAACTCTGCAAGCAACGACGAACCGGCATGAAACACCCGATTCACACCGGTATTTCAACGTCTTCGCGGCGTTGTTTNNTACGAGGTTCCGGTTGCGGACGAAGAGAAGCTCCGTTCACAGTATCAGTTGTCGGGAGTTGCCGAGGCCGATGGCTCCTCAGGTCCGAAGGCTTCCAGATCGTCCCACAGAGGTCGACGCCAGACGCCCTCCGGCTCCGGCACGTTTGCCTCAACCGTCATGTTGATCTGCTCGGGGGTCCGCGTCTGGCCGGCCTCGGGCTGCGATTGCGGGGCAGCATCGGACGGCCGGGTGGTCGTCGGCACGCTATAAGGCTTCGGCATCGCGTCGGTCGGCGAATGGCTCAAATCCAGCAAAGCTTCGATGATGACGCGGAACTCCTCCGGAGTCGGTGCATCACTCGATGGCTTGGTCGCCATCTGTACCGCATTCCTTGCCGTCGGCGGCATCGGAGGCCGAGACGACAGCACGATCTCGAATGGATCCTCGGCCCGGTCCTCTGGCATCCAGTTGATCGCAAACAGATCCTTCGGACCCTCGCCCGCGAGGAAATCGTAATAACTACTGCCATCGGACGGCCGGGTGGTCGGACCCGCCATCGGCATCGCCTTCGTCTGAGTGCGTTCGGCTACCGCGGGCGTCCGGCCCACGGGCTCAGGGATTTCGCTGTTCGCCTGGCGGAATTCAGCAAAGAGGTCCATTTCCGGCAACCCATCCGGCGGTTCGATGATCCCGGTGCCCATCAGAGCGGCAACGATCTGCGGATCGAGAGGGCCGTCTTGAGTCGACCCTTGTTCTTGTTCCGGCGTCACCTCGAAGGTTTCGGCAATCGATGCTTCCTGGGGCAATCCGTTCACAGCCGATGATTCCTGGACAGGCCCAGACGGTCCGGTTTGCGGCGTCTCGGCCATCTCCACCGGAGGCTCCGATTCGGGGGCGAACGGCTCCACAAACGCCGATTCGGGAGTTTCGGCCGTATGAAGGACTTCCGCCGGCTGCCCGCTGGTACCGGGCTGAGTCGCAGCAGCAACGGCCACAGACTCGATCGGTGGCTGCGGCGCTTGCGGCACGACCGGTTGTGGCTTCGGCGCCGAAGCCAGTGCGGTCAGGCTCTCAAACGGCTGTGCACTGCTTGAGGCGTCCCNNGGCTTGAGGCGTCCGGCGGCAGTTTGTCCAGACACTGCCGGGCAGCCGCCATGGCGGGGCTCAGTTTCAGCGCGGTCTTGAAAGCCCGAGCCGCCTCGGCCGGCCGCGACTTTGACTGATACATCAAGCCGATGTTGAACCAGGCATCCTGGGTGGGCACGACCGCCAGGAAATGCCTCATCGCCTCGTCAAACCGATCCTGTTGAGCCAGGCCCATTCCCAGGTTCATGTGTGCGCGCGCAAAATCAGGCTGGAGTTCCAGAGCCTTTTGGAGACTCTGCTCGGCCTCTGTCCAGCGCATCTGAATCAGGTAGCTGAAGCCCAGATTGTTGTGGAGATGAGGTCTGTTGGGAGCGAGCGCAATGGCCTTGGCCAGTTCCGCATCAGCCTCATTGAACTGCTGCATCTGACACAAGACCAGGCCGAGCCGGTTGTGTGCCTCGACGTTCTGCGGGTCCAGCTGAATCGCCATCCGGTACTGAGCGGCGGCGCGGGTCAGACGACCCTGTGTCTCGTGCATCCGGCCGGCCGCCACGTAGGTGTCCGAGGTGATGTCCGGCATTCCGGTCTCACTCTGCTTCGTGGCCTCCCACGAAGGCATTTGCGAGGAGTTGTTGGCCGAGTTTACCAGTTTCTGCCTCGCCGAGTCGGGTGACCCGCAGCCGACCAGCAGCACCGACATGAATGCCATCTGCCTGGCAATCAGGCTCAATCTCTTGATCTTGGTCATGCGCAACGCTCCCGCTCTTCCTGCCTCGCTGTCCGGATCCGGCGCAGTTCATGCCCCCGGACAGCCGGTTTGTGCCACAGCGACCGACTCCGATTCCAGTTCATCACCGAGGAGCACCACCACCACCGGGACCGCCCGTACCGCTGTCGGTGCCGCCACCGCCTTCGGCACTCTGGTGGCCGCCGGTCCACTCGGGAGGCCCCCCGTCGAAGTAAATGAGAACGTCGCCGGAGCCGCGCGTGGCCTTGCGAATCGCGATGGCTTCATCGCCATCGATGCCCGCTCCGTCGGCAAAGCCCTGCTCGACCTTGAGACGCGAAGCATCAATGCCGCAGCTTGCCAGGTACAGGCGGATCTTCTCGACACGGTCCTTGCGGAGATCCCGCTCCGGGTCGGTCCCGTCGTAGAAGACGGTGCCCCCGTAGACCTTCAGGATCTCAGCCATGCGGGTCAGCCGACGGACTCCGAGCGCGTTCAGTTCGGCCGTCCGGGGAACGAAGTGGACCGACGACATGGACGCGTCGTTAAGCAGCGCGTTGTCGGTCATCGCCACGTAGTTCTCCTGGAGACGACTGCCTGTCGGCGCCGTGCCCTGCGGCGGGGAGTTCATCTGATCGGGAGGCGGGCCGTCCACACACGGGCCGTCTGCAC
>MTKZ01019464.1_pt3 | contig 19101 bp, 10 predicted proteins | sample 1042781 | NCBI WGS metagenome assembly MTKZ01 (sample SAMN06212207, study PRJNA360539) | anaerobic digester metagenome | biome: Wastewater treatment plant; material: sludge; isolation source: anaerobic digester fed with sludge from wastewater treatment plant | place: Denmark: WWTP Viborg ... | reverse complement strand
GGAAAATTGCCGCCGCTATTACTACGTGAAGATCCCCAAAGCCGCCACCGCCGCGGATTCTTTAGCGGTGCAGGAACGCGTCCAAAAAATGTACAAAGACATTCTGGACGGGGCGGATTTCGCCGAATTGGCGAAGGCAAACTCCCAGGATCCCGGCTCCGGCAAAAACGGCGGGGACCTTGGCTGGTTCACCCGGGGCAGGATGGTTCCGCAATTTGAAGAAACGGCTTTCAAGACTCCCGTTGGCCAGCTAGCCGAGCCCGTCCTCTCACAATTTGGCTGGCACATCATCCAGGTGACGGACCGCCGGACCAACGAATCGGGACAGGAAGAGATTTCCGCGCGGCATATCCTGATCAAAAACGACCCCAGTGAAGCCACGCTCCAGGCTTTCAAGGCCAACAGCGCGACCTTGCACAGTTTGGCCAAAAGCATCGGGCTCCGGGCCGCCGCGGACTCGCTCGGTTACAAAGTCGAGGAATCGGCGATCTTCCAGGAAAAGGACAGCATCATCCGCGGCATCGGCCGCGACGCCAATCTGATCAGCTTCGCTTTCGCCAATCCGGTCGGCAGCCTGGCCGACATTTATTATGCCTCTGCCGGAGACGCCTTTATTTGCGAGGTTTCGGCTGTCCTGCCCGAGTACTACATCCCCTTCGAAGACGATAAAATGAACGTCACGCAGGCCGCTCTGCGCTCCAAACGCGGCTATTACATGAATCAGTACGTGCAAAACTTCATCAAGACCCTCACACCCGACCAGTACCTTGAATACGCAGCCAAGGACAGCATCATGGTCGTCGATGTCAAAGCCCACAAGAAAGGCGACGCCATCACCGGCATCGGCAAGTCCGACACGCTGGATCCGACGCTGTTCGCCGCGCCGGTCGGCAGTTTCGGCCCCCTGATCAGCGAGCAGATGCGCTGGTTTTTACCCTTCGTCAGCAACCACACACAGCCCGATCCGGCAGTGTGGGCGCAGGATAAAAAAGGCCTGATGCAAAAAGCGCGGGACGACGTGCGGCAGAAACACCTCAACGACTGGTACAGGGCTGAACGGCAGAAAATCAACCTCATCGACAACCGGAGGGATTTTTACACCCTTTCCCCCGGTGGCAAAATGCAGCTGCTTAAGCCCTGATCCGGGCGGATTTTCGGGAAACGATGGGCTGAGTTAGGGTGCGGGATCGGATCCCGAGTAGGAATGGTAGTGGATGAGCACCTTGCTCAATCCGCCGCGGAAATGCTCCAGCAGCCTTTCCTCGACCCGGTGCGAGATGCCGTTTCCCTCGTCCACGCTGAGCTTTCCGTCCACGCAGATGGTCATGTCGATCGTGTAATAGGGCCCGAAGCGATGCACGCCCAATTCGTCGATCTGATGCACCCCTTCCACGTCCAGGGCGATGTCTTTCACTTCCTTGCGGAATGAATCGTCCGGGACGCTGTCCATCAGTTCCGTGGCCGATTCCATGATGATGGAAATGCCCGTCTTGACGATGAAGATCGCGACGACGGCGCCGGCGGCGGGATCCATCCAATAGATCTTGAAACGGGCCATCACCACGCCCACGATCACGGCGGAGGCGGCCATAATGTCGTTGAAATGGTCATTGGCCAGGGCGCGCAGGGTGGGATTCTTGGTGTTTTGATAATTCCGCTTGGTAGTCGTCCAAAGGAAGATCTTCAGGATGAGGGTCCCGATGGCGATGAAGATCACGGCCAAAGGCGCGCTGTGCAGGTCGGTATTGCCTTTGAAGAGGTCAAAAACCTTGTTGATGGATTCCCAGAAAATGGCGATACCCGTGGTCAGAATGAACGCCCCGACGACAATGGCGGAGATGCTCTCCAACTGGCGATGCCCGTAAGGATGTTCGGGATCGGCGGGTTTATTGGCCTGACGCATGAAGATCTTCACCGCGACGTAATAGACCACGTCCGAGCTGGAATTGATGCCGTCGGCGAGCAGCGCCTGGGAATGGCCGAAAATGCCGGTCGCTGTTTTGATGATGGATAGCAGGATATTGCTGATCAAGCCGAGGTTTACGGTCAAGTTGGTGATCTTGTCCCTGTCGCTCATAACTCCAATTCCCTGATGTCCGGTAAGTTCAGGCGCGGAAACTCACGCCGCAGCCTGGCCCGGAATTCCTCAGCATCGATGTTTTGGTTGCCCACAGCTTGGGTGTTGAGGGCAAAAGTCCTGATCTTGAACGGGATCAGCGCTGTGGGGCTGAAATCCCGAATGAACTGCTCTAGCTTGGCCAAAGAGAGTTTCAGGCAGTCTGGGTGGCGAAGGATGACCCTGGTGCCGGCCTGCAAAAGCTGGTCGCGGATCCTGGCGTAAACCGCGTCCGTGAGAGCTCCCGGAATGTAGAGCGCGGCCGGTTTCTCTGCGAGCAGGCGTTTAAGTTCGGCCTCGCAGCCCAGCAGCGAACTTATTCCCGTCTGGCTCCAACCGTTTTTGTCCAAGATCAAGATATCCTCTGAATCCAGGGGTTGCCTGTGATCTTCGGGGTCAGCCGTAATTTTGCCACTCCCTGGGATGTGGTTTAAAAGTTCGAGTCTTCTGATCTCTCCGGCGATTGCAGCCACGCTCCCGAAACTGGCGCCGATCAAGATGGCGACAGCTTCCACGGCGGGGGAGAGGGCGATGGATTTGCGGTCCAGGGAGCCGTCAATCAGCACTTTTTTCGCACCCAGCGCTTGCATCCGCTCCAAAACGGCGATCTGGTCTGTAACTGAGCCGGGGCCTGTGATCTCGGTCTGCACGGGAATGACGGTACTCGCCAGCCAAAGCTGGCGCGTGGCAGTCCCCACAGTTGTTTTTTCCAGGATGGCCACTGCCGCGCCGTGGCTTTCCAAAGTGGCGGTGTCGCAGCAGAAGAATTGCCCCGCGGCCAGGTTCACCCGCGGTTTGGGGGTGCGGAAAACGGTATCGGTCTCCTCGCCGTCGATGCCGGTGCTGAAGACTCCCCAGCCTTCGTTTCCGTATCTGGCGAGCAGATGGTTGAGCAGAGTGGTTTTGCCGGCGTTTTTACAGATCCCGGCAATGGCCGCGACGCGGACTCCGTCTTCGTTCAACCAGTGAAAGGCGCCCGCAGCCGCCGAATTTTCCACAGTAAGATCCTGGCTGGCTTTATTTCTTTCTGCGGTTGTTACGCCGCGTCTCAGCGGGTCCGATGGCGATCTTTTCCCCGCGCATCAGGGCCATGACACCCTCGGTGGATTTGTTTTCCGCAGGGCAGAGGTCGCGATATTTGGTGTCGTCGAGGGGCTTGAATTCAGGCTCGGTGTAGGCGGAGATGAAGCCTTCGTAGTTGCGCAGGATGATCCTGCCGGGCATTTGCGAAATCAGGTAGTTGGGCATGACCGGGATCTTGCCGCCGCCGCCGGGAGCGTCCACCACGAAGGTGGGCACGCAAAGCCCGGATGTGTGGCCACGCAGGGATTCGATAATCTCGATCCCCTTGGCGACGGGCGTGCGGAAATGCGCGATCCCTTCCGAGAGGTCGCATTGGTAGACGTAATACGGGCGCACGCGGTTGCGCACCAGGCCGTGGACCAATTCCTTCATCACATCGACGTTGTCGTTGATCCCTTTGAGCAGGACGGACTGGTTGCCCAGGACGACTCCGCATTCCGCTATCCTGGCCAAAGCCGCGGTGGATTCCGGTGTGAGTTCGCGGGGGTGGTTGAAATGGGTGTTTAGCCAGAGGAATTTGTATTTGCGGAAGACGGCGAGCAGTTCGTCGGTGAATCTTTGCGGCAAAACGACGGGCGTGCGGGTTCCGATGCGGACGATGTCCAAATGGGGGATCTTGCTCAGTTGCTCAAGAACGTATTCGAGGCGGCCTTCGCTCATGGTGAGGGGATCGCCGCCGCTGAGGATGACGTCGCGCACCTCATTGTGCTCGCGGATATAAGCCAACGCTTTTTCGACGTTTTCGTGCGGCATCGCGTCATCGGTTTCGCCTGCTTTGCGGCGGCGCGTGCAGTGGCGGCAATACATCGAACACTGGTCCGTCAGGAGCAGCAAAACACGGTCGGGATATCGGTGGGTCATGCCCGGAACAGGCGCGTCGGCGTCCTCATGCAGGGGATCGGGCATCTCATCCGGGCTGACATGGCTTTCGGCAATGCGGGGAATGGCCTGCTTGCGCACCGGGTCGTCCGGATCTTTTTGATCGATCAGGGAAAGGTAATAGGGCGTGATCGCCATGCGGAAGGAAAAACCCTCGGACCTGGCCACCTCTTCTTCTTCGGGCAGCAGTTCGATGTATTTTTTCAGATCGTCAAATTCCGTGATCCGGTTGCGCAGTTGCCAATGCCAGTCATTCCATTCTTCGGCAGAGGCGATGGATCTGATGTCTATAATGTCACTCATGTGTCTAACTTCCTAATCGGTGTAGCGTTGCTTGAAGATCTGCATCAGCACGGGATTGCGGCGCAGCAGATCCAGTGAGATCGCCGCGTGGTTGTGGGCGTAGCCGTTGCCCAGGACCATGTCCACATCGGCGCCGATGCCTTCGGCACCCAAAGCCGCCTTGGTGAAAGAAGTGGCCATGGAAAAGAAATAAACCAGCCCGCGGTCTTTGCAGGCCATGATGGAAGGCAATTCGGTGTCTTCGATGTTGACCACGTTGATCACGACGTCCGCCATGCGGCCTTTGGTGTGGCGCGAAACTTCCTGCTGGATGGTGAGGGCGTCGGTGGCGTCGGCGATGATGACCTCGTGGCAGCCGGTTTGCAGGCAGGTCGGGATATAGGACTTGTTGCGCACCACGCCGATCACTTTTCCGGAAATGCCCACCCTTTCGCGGGCCACGCTATTGCACAGGATTCCGCTTTTGCCGTTGGCGCCGATGATCACGACGGTGTCGCCGGGCTTGGCGAGCCTTTCCACCTGGGCGGGAGCGCCGGCCACGTCAAGCACGGATAGCGCGAGGTTTTCGTCCATGTCGTCGGGGAGTTTGGCGTAGATGCCGCTGCTGAACAGGATGGCCTGGCCTTCGATCTCCACCTGGTCTTTGTCCAGCAAGACGCGTTTGACCTTGTTGATCTTCAGCGGGGTGAGCGAAAGCGAGACCAGCGAGGCGATGGTGTCCCCGACCTTGATCTCGTCCTCCATCTCAAACTTGGGACCGATCTGCGCCACGCGGCCGATCAGCATGCCGCCGGAGCCGGTATCTTCGTTCTTGTGTTTGCCAGTGCGGGTTGTAAGGTCGATGGCGTGATCAGCGAAGGCTTTTTCCAGGTCCTGGTTTCCCTGGGCCACGAGTTTGTTCTTGATCTGGTGGAATGAGGCCGAATCAACGTTCAGCCGGATGACATCGATGAGCAGTTCGTTGTCCCAGATCTCGCTCATGTCGTTGTCCAAAACTCTCGCGGGCTGGGGCAGCACGCCCTTGGGTTCGATAACGCGGTGGGTTCCAAATCTGCAGCCGCCTGTTTTCATGTTAAACTCCCTAAGATGCTGTGATCTATTCTTTTAGTTATGATTTAGCAGAACTTCCAATCTTTTGGCAAGGCACTATTTGTCAAGCGGAAACGCAATTCCCAGCCGTTTAGTAGGTGTGTTCGAAAATGACTGATCGCGTCGGTATCCGCTGGATGAGAGGAATAATATTTTATTCCATAAAGACCGACCATCCCCGCTCCTGCCAGGATCCGCCATTGCCTCCGGTATAAAGTCGCTTTTACTGGCTGGTGTTTTTTCGCTGCGAGGAAAGCGGCAGTTCGAAGATAGTGGGATAGGCCGAATCGTAGTAGAGGACACAGAGATTGCCGGAACCGACATATTGGAGCTGAACCATCCGCGTGTCGGTCAAAGGCCAGATAAATTGCTCCCGTTCGGCGTCGTATTGCACGCCCTCCCCATGCAAATCGTGCAGCCGCGTGATCACGTAGTCGTCCTGCTCCTTGGTGTTTTCCTTGCTATACATCACGAACCAGCCCGCCACAGCCTCAGTGGACGGATCCACGAAGAGGACCACGCTGTCCACAAGTTTGTTGTAATCGGAGTAGTACTTGACCATGTTACCCTCCACTTCCCCGGCCACGAAGCCTTGCTGCGACATCAAAGAGTCGGCGGTGTTCAGGTCGTCGTCGTAGGAAATGCCAAAGAGCCCGCTTTGGGCGGAAAGCATGGCGGCAGTAACTGCCAGGAGCGCGATCAGCAATATCTTTTTCATCATTCACCTTGTTCGGTCTTTGAATCCACAAATTGAGGCGCGGCGTTGGCGTCAATGAAAAAGGGGATGAGTGTCTATACATCAGGGCACCAATACTGATGGGTGCCGGTGATTAGCAGTCTGAAGCGAGCTGCATTTGCAGACAAAAAAAACCTGGAGCCCAAACTCGCTGGACTCCAGGACTCGATCAATGCATGTTATTTGGCCGGTGCGTCGCGTTCTGCCTTGACCAGGTAGAAACGCATGGTTGAGCCCAGCGTTACGTCGTAATAGGTGTTGGTGGTCGATCCGATCTGGCTGTAGGTGCCGTAGGGATCGTTCGAATCGTAGACCTTGTAGCGGGAAACCCAGATGGGATAGGTCCAGCTGAGCCTTCCGGTTGAACTACCGGTCTTGCTGAAGGACATGGAAGAGACCGCGGGCAGGGCGTGCCAGGTGAGGGCTTCGGAATCGATGTTGTCGGTCTCGTTGGTTTCCTGGATTGCGCCCTCTGGATCGATGAGCAACCAGGAAGTCCAGGCGCCCGCGGTCATGGAAAACACGCCCGTGAAAGTATGGCTGCAGGTCGCTCCAGGCAAGAGGGTGGGGCAAGTGTAGTTGTAGTCGCCCGTTTCCGTCCAGCCGGGAGCTGTGGCCCGGTTTTTGAAGAGATGGATCTTGAACGGCGTTTGCACGGGATTGGCAGAATCGTTCTTGATCACGACACTGTAGGAAACCTGGTCGGCAACGTAGGGATCGGTATTGGACACCGTGAATGTCTGCACGATCAGGTTGGGATCGTATCCGGTCCAGTTGATGCGGGCGTAGGAGTCGTTCTCGTAAAGCGGTCCGGCGAAGCTGCCGCTGGATGAGAGGACGTTCACCGTACCGGCATTGACGGTCTTGGCGATGTTGTAACCTCCGCTGATCGAGGTGGGGAAGGAGATGCCGGTGATGTTCAAGGTCTGGTTGTTGTTCACCGTCAGGAAGGTCGCGCTGGAAGCGCCATCGCGGAAGACGCAGTTGTCAAAGTCTGACGCAGTGTTGACTGTGGCGCCGTTTAAGACGGTTACGCCGGTGCTGCGCAGATGCCGGAAGTCGGTATATTTCGCGGCGATATTGCTTCCCGCTTGGGCGATCAGATTCCAGTTAGCACCCGCTTGGCCGCGCATGGTGGCCAGATTTCCGGCCACCCCGATGCTTTGCAGGGAGCCAATGATGATCACCTGTTTGGAATTGCCGGTCTCCATCACGGAGCCGGAATCGAGATCCAGGAGCCCGCCGGTATTGACTGTAGTGTTGCCGACTACGCTTAATGTCTTGCCATTGACTTGCAGCGTGGCGGAGCCGATGTTGAGAACGTTGGAAGCGCTGACATTGTTCATCAGGATCAGAGTGCCGCTGGAGACATTCAGTGCGTAGAATTGCTCCGCAGCGCCGCTGGTGGAAATGCTGGCCGTACCGGAACCGGAAAAGTCCACGATGCTGGTGCCTTTGACAAATCCCGTCCCCGGCAGGCTGTTTGTCCATGAGCCCTGGATGGCGATCGTCCTGCCAGTGTTGTCCATCACCAATTGGCCGCTGGTTATTTGCAGGTTGCCTTTAATAAGCAGGTTGGTCATCAGTTGGACGGATGTCAGGTGATTCACTATCAGGTTGTTGACCCAATTACCGCTGGCGAATGACATGGCGTACACCATGGCCGGTACATTGCCTTTCAGTTCCAGGGTGCCCACGTTCTGAACGAAGGTCCCGCCTGTATTGGCGGTGACGGTCGCGCAACTCAGCTTGCCGGTGAAGCCGCTGCCTCCGGCGCCAAACACGATCGAACCGGTGGGACTGATGGTGATGGGATGGTTTGTCGCGTCCAGCCAGCCGTTCTCGATCATGATCATGCCGTCCAGCGTTATCGAATACTGCCCTGCGAGGGTGAAGTTAGCATTGCGCACGTCTAAAAGGGATCCGGCGGGAAAACCGGCTGTTCCCTGGACCACCGCCGCAACCGGAGCTGTCATGTTCAGGATGCCAGTCAATTGGAGATTGCCATTCACGGTGAGGGGACTGGAGACATTGAACACACATGAACCGCTCACGAACAATGTTCCATTCACCAAGACCGCAGAACTTGTGTTCGTAACGCTGGTACCCAGGCGCAGGTCAAAGAAGGCTCCTCCGCTGCTCGTGCCCACGTTGGCAGGCGGGAAGGGGCTGTTGACATAGACTACGCCGCTGGTGGGAGCAAATTCCGGGCGTTGCACGTAGAAGTCCCCGGCCACCTGGATCATGGCCCCGCTGGTGATGTTGGCGCTGAATGTGCTGCCCGGCTGGATGCTGATCCCGCAGTTCTGGTAGATCAGAGTGCCGCCGTTCATCTGCAACGAGCCGGGATTGAGTCCCCAGTTGGAGAGCGATCCCGCCCCGGCAGTGGGACAGAGGACGGTTATGGTGCCCCCAAGGATCAGCAGATTGGCATAAAGGTCGCCATTGCCGGAGGTGTCGGTCAGGTTCATCATCCCCGGGAAATTGCAGGTAAAATTGCCTCTCACGCAGTTATCGAGCAGGGAAAGCGCGGTGAACAAGCCGTCGGTGACTTTTAGCATGCCGCTGTTCCAATCGTAGAAATCGCATTGGACCTGTTGCATGGCTGTATTCATATTCAGCGATCCCGCGGCCTTGTTCAGTTCCAGGATATAGAAATTTTCGATGGCTGCACCGATTGTTCCCAACACGGTGATCGTTTGGTCGACCGCCGGAGCGCAGAAAACCACGCGCGAGGTCCCTTTCTGGAAGCCGCCGAGGCCCACGTTGTTGGTCCAGTTGCCGCGGACGAAGATGAAGTTGTTATTGGCGATGAAGGTCCCCAAAGTAATGGTGAAATTACCTCGGACGTCGAGGCTGCTGGCCAGCATGGGGGCGGCGTTGTTCTGCACGTCCAGGTGGAGTAGGTAACTGGCGCCGAGCATATTGATCGTCTGCAATCCGGGCGGGCCCACGAACACAAAAGTGCAGATGTTCTGGACGTCCTGGACCTGCAGCACTCCAGGGGGATTGGAAGTTAAGTTTCCTGTGATGTTTATGAAGTGCGGAGCGCGGACGATAAATGTGGAGTTGACCAAAATGTTGAGCGATCCTAGTATATTGATGGGCATACCCGGGAACATTGAAGTATAATCTAAGGTTGTCCCGGTTTTGTTGACCACCAGGTCAAACAGCACTGCGCCCCACGAATTGGATACGAAGGTGGAAATCGGTGGTGAGACGCCGATATTGGCGAAGATCAGTTGCCCCACCTGCATCTGGATCTGGGTTCCGGGATCGAAGGTACAGTTGCCGCCGATGGTCAGTTGCGCGCCGGGGTTGGAAGTGCATTGCAACCAAGATCCGGCGTACCAATTACTTATTGTGAAATTACCAGTAACCTGCGTGAAGCCATCCTGGAAGAAGCGGCCGATGGAGGTGAAATTGTTGCCCACTTGCAGCGTCCCGGCCGGTAGGACTGTGAGCATAAATTCGTTTCTCAGGTCCATACACACGGCGGGCATGGGCAACAGCGGTACCTGGCATTGGAACCAGCCCCCCACCGGCGGGATGATCACGAAATCTGTCGCGGTGGGAACCATGCCGGTGCTCCAGTTGAGCGGATTATACCAGTTGGTGTCCGTTGTGCCTCTCCAGATCACGGGTATCACTGTTCCGACGACGAAATTCATCTGCGGTCCTGTGTTTGTTTCGATGCTGTGGATGTTCAGCGGGGCAACGAAGCCCGGCATGCTTTGCGAGAAGGGATTGGGGTCAGTCGACTGGTTGAAGGCCGTCATGGACTGTTCCCAGGCGAAGGCTGCCCAGTTGATGTTCCCGTCAGGCGGGGACGATGGAACGTAGGGCCGGTAAACATACACTTCGTCCGGCGGCCCGCCACCATTTCCCCAAGGATAATATGCCTGGTCCACCCGGTAAAAGATCAGGCCGGAATTGGGTACCCTGGTTTCATAATAGCCCAGGGCCTTCCTGTATTCCATCCAGATCTCCTCTCCGGTGGGCATGAAATACCTGTAACAACTGAAGGGATTGCTGTACACCGCGCTCAAGGCGCAAGCTCCCGACGCTGGCAGCATAGGTGCCGTGGCAAACCAGCCTCCGTATTTCCATTTCATATAGGCCAGATGGTGTTGCGGAACTTGGTAGCAGGTATCCATCAGATCCCAGTAGCCGCAGGGATTGACGCCGCTCCAGGTGTAATGGTAGAGATCAGGAAAGCCGAGTGTGTGCGAGAATTCGTGGCAGACCAAGGCTGGATCGATGCCTCCACCATAGCCCACATACATAGGATCCGGATATTGCAGATTGAAGTTGTAATCCACAGCCTGGAACATGTTGATGAAGGCCAACGGAACGGCGGGGTAGGTGTTCATCTGCCAGGAATGCGGCCAGAACAGGGCACTGGTGGCATCGGCGGCACCGCGGCAAATGAAACTGACATTGTCCACCTGCGCGTCTCCGTCCGCGTCGATGATCAGTCCAGGCGGGATCATGGGAGCGATAAAATTCACCACATTGGCGAACATCGTGTGCAGCCGGATCCAGCCAAAGCGGTCCGGATCCGCAACCGGGCCGGGCGGATAGCCGATGGGATTGGAGGGGGACTGCGGATAATAGTAATTCCGGGGGTTGGCGTCCTGCCAGGATAGCACCATGGTTCCGGGCGCGGTGGGATAGAATGTGCTGTTCACGGTCAGTTGTCCGGCGCTTTCTTCCAGGAAATATCCACGTAGTGAGGCTTGGATGCTGGAGTTGTGCATGTCGCCGTAGAGTTGGAGAGCGTCCCCGAACTCAGTTTCCCCGGCAAAGCGGACAAAGATGCAGATGTTTTCGATGGCGCCGATGGTGGGAGCGCGGCCGTATTTGTCACGACCGATGCCGCGCCAGTTCTGGACTCTTTGCCTGAGTATGGACTCGTCTGGCATCAGGTTGGGAACCAGGCCGCGGGCGGCGGGATCGTCCTTTCCGGGGATGTAAGTTGTGGGCGAAAGATCCGGGCCCAGTTTCTGCGCGTAAACGTTCCAGCCCGTTTCCAGGTTTTTGATGATCGTGAAGCCGTTGGCGTCGTGGGCGCGGTGGTAGTATTCGTCGCCCGTCATAAAGCAGGGATACTTGCTTCCGTCCGGTTGCTCCAGGACGGTGGGTACATTGCGCAAGGGCGCGCTCCACAGCAGCGTGAACAGAAGCAGCGAAACCAATGAGACAAACACGGTTTTCATGGGCACCTCCAGTGCTTTTGTTTGAAACCTATCGATTGCCAAGGTCCCTCACCGAGGCAGGATACCGGTCCAGCGCAGTTCCGCGGCAATCTGTTTGCATTCACAAGATCAAGACACTCTATATATTTTATTACTATGCCAGAATCTGAATCAATAATCACTATGTCAAGCTATATATTTCAGTATTCAAGGCAACAACCTGAAACGCCTTTCCGTCGAGGAATTCTCTATCCGCGCTGGCCAGGGGAAAAATCGCCTTGACAAAAGACCTGCCTCCGAAAGGTTTTCCCATCAGGAGTATGCCACATGATTGAGATCATCGACCAAAATTGCGTGGGTTGCGGAGCTTGTATCCGCGCCTGTGCTTACGATGCCATCCGGCTGGAGGGCAAGCTGGCCGTCATCGACACCGAAAAATGCACCCTCTGCGGAGCCTGCGTCCAGGCCTGTCCCTTCGAGGCGATCGTCATCCGGAAACTGGCCTCTGAGCAGATCAATAAAAGCGAATTTCAGGGCGTCTGGGTTTTCGCCGAGCAGAAGGAAGGAACCATCGCGCCCGTCGTGTTCGAGCTTTTGGGCAAGGCCCGGGAACTGGCGGACCAACTGGAGGCCGAACTCAGCGCAGTGCTTTTCGGCTCCGGTGTTGAGGATCTGGCCTCGGAACTCATCGCTTTCGGTGCAGACCAGGTGATCGTCGTCGATGACCCCGAATTGCTGCATTTTCGCGATGTCCGCTATGCCAAAGCGCTCACGGAACTCGCCCAAAAATACAAACCAGCCGTCATCCTCGCGGGAGCCACCGTCACCGGCAGATCCTTCATCCCCCGCGTGGCGATACAATTGCATACCGGGCTGACGGCCGACTGCACCGGCCTGGAGATCGATCCCGAATCCGGAAACCTGATCCAGACCCGCCCCGCTTTCGGCGGCAACATCATGGCCCGCATCATCACTGCCAACCACCGGCCCCAGATGGCGACGGTGCGGCACAAGGTCATGGATCCCCTTCCCCGCGACGACTCCCGCAGCGGTATCGTCATCCGCGAACAGGTGGATTTCGATTTTGACGAGGAGGAGAGCCAGTTTCTGGGTTTTGAGCAGGAAAAGACCACCCTCGTCAACATCACCGAAGCCAATGTCATAGTGTCCGGCGGGCGCGGCCTCAAGGAAGCGAAGAACTTTGCTCTGCTGGAAGAACTGGCCGAAGCCCTGGGCGGAGCGGTGGGCGCCTCGCGCGCTGCTGTGGACGCGGAGTGGATCCCCTATTCCCACCAGGTCGGCCAGACAGGCAAGACCGTCAAGCCCAACATCTACATCGCGATCGGCATCTCCGGCGCGATCCAGCACCTGGCCGGGATGTCCTCCGCCGATTACATCATCGCCATCAACAAGGATCCCGACGCCCCGATCTTCAAAGTGGCGGATCTGGGCATCGTCGGCGACCTCTTTGAGATAGTTCCGCTGCTGACCAAACGGGCCAAAGAACTGCGGGCGTGAGCGCTCTCGAGGTCAACCGGATCTTCTATTCCCTGCAGGGGGAGTCCTCTTTCGCCGGCCGGCCCTGCGTTTTTGTCCGCCTCAGCCAGTGCAATCTGCGCTGTTCCTACTGCGATACTTCCTACGCCTGGGCTCCGGGCAAAGAAATGGCGGTCTCGGAAATCCTGGCTGAAGTGCAAAAATACCCCGCCAAACTGGTCGAAATCACCGGCGGTGAACCTTTGCTCCAGGACGAAGTGGCAGACCTTTTCTCCGCCCTTTATGACCGCGGATACGAAATCCTGCTGGAAACCAACGGCTCGCTCTACATCGGGGATGTGCCGGATTACGTGGTCCGGATCGTGGATGTGAAATGCCCCGGCAGCGGCTGCCCGGATAGTTTCATGAAGTGGAACCTCAAGCTGCTGCGTCCCCGCGACGAACTGAAATTCGTCCTCACTAACCATCCCGATTACCGCTACGCGCTGGATTTCATCAAGGCGAACGCCCTGGAGGGCTACACGATCCATTTTTCCCCCGTGACCAGCGTCCTGCCGCCGGAAACCCTGGCCGCCTGGATGCTCGAGGACGGCGTGAAAGCGCGCATGCAGCTCCAGTTGCACAAACTGCTACAGCTGCCCTAAAAATCCGCTTAGAAACTGTAATTGATCCAAACACCGCCCAGCTCCGGATTGGGTAATACTTCCAGCCGGGGAGTGGTTTTCAGCGTCAGTCGGGCGGATAGATAGCCGATCAGCGCGCCGGCGAAAACGTCGCTGGACCAGTGTTTCCGGTCATGCATACGAGCGTAGGGAGTAAGCAGCGCGAGTCCGTAAGCCGCCGATGGCACCCATTTCGTGCTTTTATACTGCTCCGCGACGATCGTGGCGACCGCCCAGACGTTAGTGGTGTGGCCGGAGGGGAACGAATCGCGGTGCCAGCTGAATCCGCTGCCGTTCCAAAACTCTTTGCCGTTCCCGGATTGGGGCCGTTGGCGTTGGGTGGCAAGTTTCAGCGCGGAGGTCGCCGCTCCCGACAGCATAACGCTTTTCAGGCTCAACCAGGCGGTGTCTTCCAGACGTTTGTCGTCGAAGATATAGCCTCCCAGGCCCGTGACCGCGATCGCCGGAATGGTGTATTTTCCGTCGCCCAACGTGTTTCCCACCTCCGCCAAAACGCCTGTGAACGGGCTTTTATTGCGCTGTACAATTTCGTTGATTTTCTCGTCGAACAGGTACAAAGCCCCGCCCGCAGCCAATATCCCGCCGGATTTGAGCCAGTCGTCCGTTTGCCACTGGAAAGGTTCTTTCACGGCGGCAACCACCGTTTCCGGATACGAAATCAGGTAAGCCCGGTAATAATCTCCCTCTTCCGCGCGCAGCTCCGTCCCTCCCAGCCAGAGGCAGAGGGCCAGGACGGCGGCGGCGATGTATTTTGCTATCGGGGAATTCATCTTATTCGCATCAATTTTGCATCTATACCCATATTTACCTGACAATTCCCGTTTCCGAACTTGTCAAGGCTTTTTCGGTTCTGCGCTGCCGGAGCTTAACTCCCGGACCACAAATTACACGAATTTTACGAACCTGGTGATATAAACACAGAGGCACAGAGACACTAAGACACAGAGAAAGAAAGTAACCAGCTATACCAGGATACGAGGCCTTTGTTACACTCTTTCACGCTTGCACGAACTTGCTCGAGTTGACGCTCGCAGGTTCGCTCGACTCATCAACGCCCTGCCTAGCCCCTCGGGACTATCTCCAGAGTATAAGCAGGAGTAAAGTAGCGAATGTGGGTTATTTCTTTGTCTGTCATACACATAATGTTTTTGGAGTGGAGAGGGCGGGAAGATGCTTTTTATCGTTCCAGCCTGAGACAGGCAGTAAGCGGAACACCGGTTTCAACAGGTCGGTCCTCCAGATTTATCTGGTTTTTTCAGCATCCACAACCCGCAAGGGTATATCAATTTGCATCTTTTAGCAGGATGAATCCGGCGGTCCGACCAGATGAATCTGGTGTTCCTTAATATGCGCATTTTTTCAGCCTGAAATGGCCTCAGAGCCGGATATCAACAAATGCGGTGCTGACGTTGTAGCCTCCCTCGCGGATGGCTGGCAGGCTTTCCAGGGCCTTTTTATAGGTATCCAGTTGGGCCTGGTCCTGTCCGCCGGTCTTGTAATCCAAGATGAGGGCCTGTTTGTTTTTAGTGTCCAGCATCAGGCGGTCGAGGCGTAATGGGCTTCCGCCGCCGTAGAGGGTGAATTCCGTGAAAACCTTGTCGTAGCCGGGCAGGAAGATCTTCTCCCGGGGCAAAGCGCGGCGCAGGGCATCCAGTTTTTCCGCGATCTCGCTTTGTGTGAAGAGGCTTCCGAAGCGGGCCAGGCATTCGCGTCCGGCGCGTTCGTGTTCCTCACTCTTATCCCACTTTACGAAGCTCAGATAGTGGTGGATGAGGTCGCCGATGAGGTTACGGCGGTCTTCCAGCCAGATCTTTTTCCAGTTTTTGGCTCCGGTGGGGTTGGGTATCAAGCCGGAGCCCGGAACCTGAGGCTGGCAGGGAAGGAATGCAGCAATTTTGGTGGAGGCAGGCGGAACCGGGATCGCGTCGCTGGGTTTGTTTCCCCGGACCAGATATGCCGGCTCTGCATAGACGAAGCGGCGCTGTCCGTCCTCTTCAGCGCCCATTTCTTGCAAGGAAGCCCGCGCGGCGTCGGCGATCAAGGTGGGAAGTTTCATCTGGTCGGGCTTGCGATTGGCACGGTAGGCCTCGTAATCGCCGCTGCCCTGATAGGCCATGCAGACATGCAGGGAGGTCTTGGCGCGGGTGAAGGCCACGTAAAGGGTGTTCAATTCCTCCAGCAGCGCGCGTTTTTCGGTCCAGTCCACGATGTTTTGGTAGCTAGAGTTGGCCAGGATGTCGTCATAATGGTAGGTGAGGGCGTAATCCGCGTAGGTCTTGAAGTCGGGGGAAGGTTCGCGCAGATACCAGCTGAGGTTTTTGCCCTCGAAGCCCTTGCGTCCGCTTAGGTTGTAAAAGACGAAGACGCGGTCGAACTGCAGTCCCTTGGCCTTGTGGATCGTGAGCAGCTGGAGGGGCTTTTTACCTTTGACGGCGACCTGTTTGAGGAATTCCTGCGCCCGGTTCGCGTCCAGGTAATCCAGGAAAGCGGGGATGGACTTGTCGCGCTCGCTTCTGGACAGCTCGAAATTCCGCAAGAGGGAGAGGAAGGCATGGATGTTGAGGAAATCGCGCTCGGAGGGCTCCACATTCCGCAGGTGGAGATCGAGGAAGCGCTGGCAAATCTCCGAAAGCGGACCCGCGGAATCCAGCGCCAGAGCCTGCAACTCAGCCGCCACCGGAACTTCCGAGAAATCGGGATCGCGCTCGAGTTCCCTGGCCCGGGCGATGAGATCCACCACTTTTTTCAGCGGCGCGGCCTTGAGCATGATGTAATTGGAGCGCAGCACCTCCAGAAAATCCAAAGGATCGCCAAAAGCCAGATAGCGCAGCCAGGCCAGCAGCGGCGAGATCCAGGGATGGTCGGGCAAAATACTGGAAGGCTGGAATATCCCAGCTTGGCCGGCTTCCTCGATGAGCTGCTGCAGCAATTCCAGTTCCCGGCCCTTGCGGCAGAGAACGGCCATTTCCTGCTCCGGATGGCTCCGGATTTCCGGGACGAGGGAATGGGTCACAAAATCCCGCATGACCTCCTCGAGCCGCTGCCCCTTGTCGTTGTAGATGGTGTAGGGCACGGCGCTGTATTCGAGTTTCGTAGGGTAGTCGGGGTGGTGCACCTCGCTCTGGCAAGGCTTATATTCCCAATTGAGACCGCGCTCCCGGAGATGATCATGGATAGGCTTAAAACCAAAGACGGAATTGATGAAACGCAGCATGGAAGCGCTGCTGCGGTAGGATCTGTCCAGAGGTTCGGGTTTCACGCCATGCAAAGCGGGAATGATCTGGGGCAGGTTGAGGAGCAGATCCCTTTCCCCGCCGCGCCAGCCAAAGATGGATTGCTTCTCGTCGCCCACGACCACCAAGCCGGAAAAGTCCCTGCTACCCTCGCCGGAGGTTACTTCCTCGATGATGGGCCGCAGGATGTTGAATTGCAGCAGCGAGGTGTCCTGGAATTCGTCGATCAGGATGAAACGGCTGCGATGCGAGAGGAAGAGGTAAAACTCGTTGGCGATGTTTTTGTCAGTAAGTTGGAACTGGGGATTTTCGCCCTTGAAGAGCGCTTCCAGGGTGTACCAGGCGATGTCGTTGTAGGTGAGGTTTTTGTATTTGTAGATCAGTTCGTCGTAGCGGTCGAGGACGGCTTTCCAGATGTCCAGGATCTCCCTCTGCTCGGGCAGGAACAGCGCGTGGACGAGATGATCAGCGAGGCCGGACAGGAGCTGGGTTTGCAGGAGATTCAGCCGGGCTTTGAGTTCTTGATGGATCTTCTTGGTCAGTTTGGCGCCGTTGTAGACATTGCTGTTTTTCTTGAGCTGGCCCGCGACGACCTTGTAGAGACGGTGGCAGCCTTGCGGGGTGGAGCAGAGTCGTTCCAGCCAGTCAAGGACAGCGTCGTATTCCTCGGGGAATCTGGCAGTCAGTTTCTTCAGTTCGGAATTGAACATTTCCTCCGGCTTTTGGGCGGCGAAATTGGCGGCTAGAAAGCCGACGAACTCGCGCAGGATAGCTAGGAACGCCTTTCTGAGCGATTCCTGTGTTTCCGGACCGGCGTGCAGGAATTGGTAACTGAGGGTTTCCGTCGATTGAGGCTCGCCCTGTTCGGTGATCTGGTAATAAAGCCAGCGGTTGTTGATCATCGAGGCGAAGAATTTACGGTATTCGTCCAATGATGGGCTGACCTTGCGGCGCAGCAGGTTTTCCAGTTTGGGCTTGAGTTCGGAGCCCATGAGGTGTTCGAAGAGCAGGGGAAGGCGTTTTTCCACGGCCTGTTCGTCGATGTCGAAATTTTCGATGCTGCGCAGGGGACGCACGATGTTGCGGAAAATGGCGCCGATATAGGCGTCGATGGTCATCACCTGCAGTTTTTTGCGGTCAGCGGCGATCTCCTGTTGGGCGCTGAGCAGGCGCGCTTCGTCTTCAATATCCAGTGCCGGCGGCTCTTTTTGGGGCCAGAGGGAGCTGATCAGCGCTTGCTTTTCTTTCCTCTGATCGTCATCCCGGGGTACGCAAACCAGGAGGGCAAGATGCTGCTCGACGCGTTCGCGGATCTCCGCCGTGGCCTTGCGCGTGAAGGTCAGCACGAGGATATTGTCCAGGCTGAAATCAGTTCCCTTGCGGTAATTATCGAGCAGGATGCGGATGTATTCCAAAGCCAGGCGGTAGGTCTTTCCGGTGCCGGCGCTGGCGGTGATGATGGCAAGCGGTTGGCGGCTCATTGGGCACCTCCCGCGGCAGGATGGTAAAGGTCGGCGCGCGTTATCCCACGCAGTTCCTGGCGGGCTTGGACGTTTTTGCCCTGGCCGTAGCCTTTGGTTATCACGTCCACCAGATCCTGGGCCAGGCGGTCGCGCCACTTTTCGCGTTTTTCCTCAGAAGTCGTTTCCTCGTGTTTTTCATCCAGGATCATCCAGAAGGTGGAGAACAGTTCCTGGTTGTTGTATTCGCCGTTCAGCAGGTAATAATAGAACTCATAGAGCATCAACTGGTCCGCGTCGTGGGAGCCGGTCTTGAAATCCACGATCAGGTTGCGTTGGGGGGATTCCATCCTCAGGTCGGCAATGCCGCGGATGGCCAGTTTGTATTCAACGCCGTCGACCTCGCGGGTGAGCAATACTTTGTGCGGTTCGCGAAACGCTGTCCGTTCGGCATCTTCGGGGATGAGTTCAAAAGATGTATCCTGCAACTGGGGGACCAGGAAATCCTTGAAAAACTCGCGCATGGAGCCTGCCAGGCGGTCGAAGATGACGCTGGTCAGGAATTCATGGTTGTAGTTCTTTGGCAATTTGAAGTGATACAAACTGGCGCCGATCAGCTTCGTAAGTTCGGAGGTGAGCATCATCTGCGAATCCAGGACCGGGGCGAGTTCGGAAACTTGCCGGTGTTCTCCGGCCAATCGCGTGAGCACCCTGGCCATGTAATCATGTAGCAGGGCGCCGTGGAGCTTGCGGGAAATGGTTTCCTCGGGACGGAGTTCCACCCGCTGCAGTTTGCCGTGGTATTTGATATACCAGACGAAGGG